>Ga0209992_10004525_pt1 | contig 10868 bp, 13 predicted proteins | sample 2SBtaG_2_FD_182564 | JGI IMG/M metagenome (GOLD analysis project Ga0209992, IMG submission 182564) | Deep subsurface microbial communities from Kolumbo volcano to uncover new lineages of life (NeLLi) - 2SBTROV12_ACTIVE470 metaG (SPAdes)... | ecosystem: Environmental > Aquatic > Marine >... | reverse complement strand
AAAAATCAAAAAACAAAGACGAGAAAAGATCGTTTAAAAAATATAATCGACAGGGGAGATAATGGTAACAACACCAGATGATACAGCCTTACAGAAAGGTACATTAACACCTGCTCAAACAGAGCAAACAAGCAGTGCTAAAGCTGTAAGTTTGATTGAAAGTTTAGCAGCAGGAACACCTAGTTTACCTACAGGTACAACTATATCGCCACAACTACAAAATGTGGCAACTACAGAATTAATGGCAACTCCAGGTGTTACTGGAACTTTAGCTGCTGCTGTACCTACGGCTCCAACTGCTCCAACTATTGCTACCCCTACGGCAGTAACTGGAACTTCAGCAGTTGCTCCTACAGCACAAGCTGCTGCACAAATGACACCTGCAACTGTTGCTGGACAAACTCCTACAATGACTGCTGCACAGGGTACTGTATCTGCCCCTATGCAAGCTGCAATAGGAACTATTACATCTGATGCTACAGTAAAAGGACAATTAGAAAGTTTACAAAATGAAGTATCAACAGCACTAGCATCTGGTAATCCTTTACCAGTATGGGCTAGAGGTGCTGCTAAAGCTACTGAAGCTGCAATGGCTAATAGAGGACTAAGTGCTAGTTCTATGGCTGCTGAAGCATTAGCTGAAGGTATCATGAATTCTGCTGTGCCAATAGCTGCTGCAGATGCTGCTACTTATAAGCAGATGATATTTCAAAACTTGTCTAACAATCAACAAGCTAATATCACAAATGCAAAATCATATCTACAAATGGATATGGCTAATCTGTCTAATCAACAGCAAGCTAATTTACAAAATATAAATACTAGACAAACATTTTTATTATCTGATCAAGCTGCTTCTAATGCTGCATTTCAGTTTAATGCTACTAGTCAGAATCAAGTAAATCAATTCTACGATAAGTTATCTACATCTATAGCAGATGCAAATGCTGGTAGAATAGATGCAATGAAAAAATTTGCAGAAGCAGAGAAAGCAAAAGTAAATGCACTAAATGCACAAAATACTATTGCAGTTAATGAAGCTAATGCAAAAAGAGAAGATGTAATAAACAGATTTAATTCACAGTTAGAAAATCAAAGACAACAGTTTAATGTTGCAAATCAAAAAGAGATAGATCAATCTAATGTAGTTTGGAGAAGAGCTGTTAATACAGCTAATACAGCTGCAGTAAATGCTTCAAACCAAGTTAATGCACAGAATGTATTAAACCTATCTAACTGGGCTTTATCATCACTATGGCAACAATGGAGAGATGAAGCATCATGGGTAAATACTTCTTCAGAGAATCAAAATAATAGAAATCATAATTTAGCAATGGCTGCTCTTGAAAGATCTACAGCCTTTGAATTACAAGACCAAGCATCTAAAGATGCCCTATATCAATTAATAGGTAAATTTGGTTTTGACTTATTAGGGAGTTAATATAAATGAGTATAGGAAGTTTTTTTAGAGATGCAATATCAAATGTAGGTGGACAAATAGGTGGTATGATTGGTGGATCTATTGGTGGCCCTACAGGTGCAGCAATAGGTACAAAGATAGGGTCAAAAGCAGGTAGTCTATTTGAAAAAAAACCAGGTGATAGTGAATTTGAATTAGTTAATACAGCAGTAGCACCCCCTAGATTTAGTAAAATGTTAGGAACTAGCTCTCCTGGTATGGCTAAAAGAGCATCAATGTCAGCTATAAAAACAGTAGATGCAGATACACTAAATGCTGAGTGGGCATACAGAACAAATAGATATTTAATAACAAAAAAATATTATAAAGTATAAGAGGAATATATGGACCAATACAAAGAGGGAATAGGTAATCCATTTGATGCACCTGTTCCTGGACAATCATTAACAGATACCCCTGGTAATTATCCTTGGGAACATCCACCACTATATTCAGACACAGGTGAAGCTGCTGATTATGTTTGGGAAAGATTACACAAACCAGAATTTGCAGAACAAATTATAGCTATGTTAGATGCTGGTGTGCCTGTAGAAGCTATAGGTAGAGTCATTGTATTTGGTGGATTTTTAGAAGGTAAGTTTACTCCAGATGTAGCTTTTATTATTACAGAACCAGTATTAAAAATGATAATTGCAATGGGTATAAAAGCTGATGTTAAAAAATTTAGATTATCATTATCTGATATTACTAATAATAAACAAATGACATCTATAATTAGATTAAAAGAACAAGGTAAAGAACTTGAAAAAATTGCCAAAGGTATAAAGCAAGATGTTAAAAAAGTAGAAAGTAAAGGCTTAATGGCTAAACCAGAAAATGAACAGGAGGCTGAATAATGGCAATAGATTTTGGAAGAGCAGTTAAAGGTGTAGCTACAGGGTACTTAAAAGCTAAAATACAAAACACAGAAGCTAATGATCAACTTAAAGCAAACATATTAGAAAGAGCTGGTGCTAATTATTTTAATGAAGTTTTACCTGAAGTAACTACAATGGAAAAAAATAGAAAAGATTCATATGATAGAATAGCAACTGAATTTGGTAATAATGCTGCAGAACTTGCTGACATTAATAATATTATAACTGGTGATGGTAAGGGTTATGATAACTTTACAGATTTAATGAAAAAAAATGAATTAAATAGAGAAAAACTAGATGCTGTAACATTTGAAGGTGATTACAATACAAGATTTAATACAAGAGGAATGGACTTCCAAGAAAAATATCAAGGTATATTTGATCAAATAGGTATTAAACAATCTGGTGGTTTAGGCCCATATACTGTAGAGAGTCAGTTAAAAGAAGAAACTCCTACAGCTATGACAAAAGATCAAATGACAGATACTGTACAGCCAGTTAAACCTGATTTTGGTAGCACCCAATTAGAAGAATATATAACACCATTAGCAGGTGATGAGTTTACACAAAAATCTGAATATAGATTGAGAAATAATTCTGCTGTTAACAGTGCAATAACAGTAGCTGGTTTAAAAGCAAAAATTTCAGAGGATGATTTTGGAAATATAAGTGTGACTGCTATTGACGAAGCAGACCAAGTAAAACTTGATTTTGTAACGAGTGAAACAAATAGTCGTTTTGCTAAAGGGTATAAAAGATTAGATTTTAATAATATAGGTAGTGAAGCTGTAGCTTTTGTTAACACTGTTGATAGAGCAACACAAGGATTTAAAGCAGAAACAGATAAAACTTTTCAAACACTTAATTTAGTAGCAAATGCAAAATTAGCTAATTCAATAGAAAAAAGTATTACACTAGAAGATGGTAGTAAAATAACTCCTTTTGAATTATTTTTAAATAAAAATAATGCATTACTAAAAACATATTCAGAATCTAGTGTTCAAGCTAAAAGATTTATTAAAAGAAAATACAATGCACTAGCACCTAATGATTCAGGATACTACGAATTTTTTAAACTAATAGATATAGAGTTAGATAAAGAAGAGAACAGCTAATGGCTGAATCCAGTTTTAGAAATAGACTAGAAGATTTAGAAAAATTACCTGGTATAAAATTACCAGATAATGTAGAGTTTATTGGGGAACAACCTGATAAAGAAAAAAAATATTCATTTAAAAAAGATAATGAAAATAGTATATATAAAGATAACGAATTAAAAAACACCGCTAGAGCATACTACTATGAAAGAGATGGTGTTATGTTTCAAAATAATACTGAGTTAGTTGATTATTTTATTGATGATAGAACATGGAAACAAGCTAATAGCTATAGTATTGGTAAAGAATTATTATATGCTACCTCAGATGCAGTTAGTTTAGATCAAAAAAGAAGATTAAAATATTTAACAGAGTATTGGAATAGCTTGCCTAATTTTTGGCAAGATGGTGGTAGAGGGTATATGAGTGGTATAGTTCAAAATTTTACTAAAGGAGTTGTAGACCCTACAAATATTATAGGTGCAGGAATAGCTAGTCAAGTTGTAAAACAAGTTGCAAAAAAAGGTGGACAGTATGCTTTAACAAAAGCTGTTGCAACTGCCACAGCAGCAGAATCAGCAGCTGACGCAGCTATAGGATCATCAGTAGATGCCATGGTTCAAAAAACTGAAATGGAATTAGGTATAAGCACTAAATTTGATCTTAAAAGAAATTTTACAGTTGCAGGTTTATCTGGTGGAACTAGTATAATACCTGGATTACCAACTAACTATCTTGTAGCAAAAGGTAGAATAGCATCAGATACATTAGATAAATCATTTGAAAAAATAAGAAGAAATGCTTTTGATTATGCTGATCCTCTTAAAAAAATGACAGGTCAAGTTTATGGTTACAGAGGGACAATAGATGATGCTGTTAAACAAAGTAAAAAAGTTGATGCAATATTAAAAGAGTTATCATCGAAACCTAATGACCCACTAACAAAAAAATTAAAAAAGTTTTATTCTGTTGAACCAGAAAAAAGAGGCACACTTCAATTATCTAAAAAAGAAATAAAATTATTACAAAAAAAAGATAAAACTTTAACTCCAGAATTTTTACAGGATCCAGGTGAGTCTGCGTATTTTTCCGTAAGATTATTAGCTGCAACTCACACTAGAGCAGAGGCTGCAATAAAATACAAATTTATGTTACCTGTAGTTGCTGATAGGGCTAATAATGGTAAACCTACTAACATAACTGTAAAAGGTGGTTATGAAGATGCAGGTGTAGACCCATATATTAAAATTATACAGCCAGTTGCTGATAGAAAATTATTAGGTGTTTTTAGTAACTATATTCAAGCTAAACGTTCTCAAAATTTAAGAGCACGTGGTTTTACTACTAGTATGAAAACTACGGATATTACATCTGCTATAAAAAAATATAATTCTTTAACTGGTGAAGATAGAAAAATATTAAAAGATTCATTTGAAAAACATAAATTATTTACTGAAAAATTATTAGAAATACAACGTAGGGGTGGTATATTATCTAGTAAACAAATGGAAGAAATATTAATAGAAGATCCTGTATATGCTCCCTTTTATATTTTAAATAAACAAACTATACTTAAAGAATTAGAGCAAAAAAAACTTACAAAAATATCTAAAATAGATGATAAAAAACCAAAAGTTTTAGAAGGAAAAACAGAAGAAGTAGTAGGTGGAGTTAAAGGTCCAGCAAAATTTAGAATTACAGGTAGTAGATTAGATATAGAACCTATTCATGAAAGTTTAATGAATTATACATTTCATGCCTATAAAACTGCAGAAACTAATTTAGCTAAATTAAAAATATATAATGAAATAGATAAATTAGAAGTGATGACTAAGGGTAAAATTAAAGCATCAGATATATATAAACCAGTAACTAATGTTATAGAAGTTGATGCTATTAAAAAAAGTATAGTAAAAAAAGTACAAGAAGAAGCTGGTGATGCAGGAGTTAGATTAGGTAAAAGGCTAGATAAAGCACTTGAAGGTAAAGATTCAATTAAAGTTGCAGCATTTGCTGATACAGTTAAACATAAAGGTTCTATAATAGATGTTGTGTACAAAAATGGACAATTAAAATTATATGAAGTAATAGATCCTGCATATGTTGATATGTTTAAATCTATGGGTGGTGTAACTAATAAGTATTTAAAAAATTTAATATATGGTAATTGGGGTTACGGGGTAACAGGTAAAGCTGGTAGAGGTGGAGTCTTAGGAAAAGTTGGAACAATATCTAGAATATTTCCAACATTAATTACTCATTCACCACCATTTATTGCTTTTAATGGTATAAGAGATACATTAGCTGGAAGTATAAATAGTGCATTTGGATTTAATGCGTATGGTTTTGCACCAGGTTTAAGCACAGCTGAAGGTCTTATTAAAACATTTAAAACACCTGCCGATATGGGTAGAGCTGTAGTTAAAAATGTAAAAAATGACCCTGGTTTTAGAGGTTTTATGCGTGGTTTTAAAGAAGCATTTTCTTTAAATCAAAATTATCAAAGGGCACTAATGACTATGGGTTTTTCTGGTAGAAGAGATACAGAAAGATTTTTTACAAATCTTACAGGGAGAATTAAAAATAGTAAGGCAAAAAATAAAGATGCTTATCTTGATTCTATAAATTTTTTAGACGAAATAGGTTACTTTGTAGGCGATGCTGGCAAAGCATATGCCCAATTGGTAAATAGAATTGAATATGCATCTAGATATGCAGAGTATACTTACGCTAGAAAAATAGGTGCTTCTGAATTAGTTGCTGGTTTTTCAGGTAGAGAGATATCTACAGATTTTGGTATGAAAGGTGCAAGTGCTGGTTTAAATGCATACAATAGAGTAACTATGTTTTTTAACGCAGGATTACAAGGATTTTATAAAGGTGTACTTAGAAGACCATCAGAAAATCCAACAAAATTTGCAGCTGGTGTAACTGCTACATTAGTAGCACCTGAAATATTATTATGGACTCTTACTAATGAAACTCCAGAGTATGAAGATTTAGATGATGATATTAAATTATTAAATTATGTTATACCTATTTATGAAGATACAAAAGCAGATGGTAGTCATTTAAGACCAGATGGTACAAGAAGAATTAAAACATTTTTCTTAGTACCTAAACCATATGACTTTGGTGTATTTCCTAATATGGCAAGAGGTATACTAGAAGCATTTCAAGAAGGTGCACCAGAAATTGCACTTCAATATGCCTATCATTCATTCGCAAAAATATTACCTGGATTAGCTACACCAACTTTAGCATCACCTGTTTGGGATTTAATTAGAAATAGAAATTATAAAAATCAAGAAATACAGCCATATTACAGAACAGTTGGGCAGTTTAGAGATCAATTAATAAAAACTAATACATCATTTACAGCAGAACAAATTGCAGATGGTATGAATAGTATTTATGATGAATTATTTTCTGTAAAAATTAAAGGCGGAGAAAGTTTAATTTCACCAATAACAGTTGATTATGTAATAAATAATTATTTTGTAGGGTTAGCATCTTATCCTTTAGATATAGCAGAAGCAACTTTAAAATGGGATGATGAGGCATTTGGAGAAAGACCAACAGGTAGACCTGATGAAAGTGATATATCTAGAAATATTTTTTCAATTATAACTAGAAGATTTACAGCAAAAGTACCTACTAAATACAGTAAAAATTTAAGCAAATTATATGATTTAAAAAGAGAAGCGGAGAAAACTAAAACAAGTTTAGAGTCTGCATCAAATGATTTAGTAAAATTATTTAGAAATAAAATGAAAGTTGATGTAGATAAATTAAAAAGTGATGAACTTAGATCTGCAATTACTACATCAGAAATGTTAGCTGAAGGTTTAGTTGCAATTAAAATGTTAAGAGAAAGAAGGCAAATTATACCGTTTCAAAAATTTAATTCTGCTACTGGTTCATTATTTACAGCTGATGAAAAGCGAGCTAAGATAGATGAATTACAAAAAAAAGAAAATCAATTAGCTTATAATCTTATGAGAGATTTAAAAGAATCTGCTGATCCATATTTATTTATGAGTACATTTGGTAACAGAACTTTTAAAACATATGCTAATAAAAATTTTAAATTAAAAGAATGGCAAAAAGTAGTAGCAGGATACTTTAAATAATAATGACTATAACAACTAAAATTAATAACCCATTTGGTATTTTTTCTAATGTAAAAAGTAATAAATTTCATGGAGTTACTGGTGTAAATAAAAGGGGAAAGGGGCAAGAGCCTTTATTAATTTTTGATAATATGGATAATGCAGTTAGAGCAGGATTTTATGTTTTAAGAAAACAATATAATAATCAAAATATAAATCAAATAGCAAATAAATATTCAAGAACGGATAGAGAGGGATACAAAAATTATTTAGTACAAGAATTAGGTAAAGATTTTAAATTAAATGCAGATGATAATAACAGCCTGTTACAATTAGGAACTGCTATAATGGGGTTTGAAAGTGGTAAAAAACAAAATGTTTTAAAAGATTTAAATTTTTCAAATAAATTTATGATAGAGCAAATAGAAAGATCTAAACAAGAGCTAGAAGATTCTAAATATAGTCAAGAAAATAGTATACTAAAAAAAAGAAAGCCTATAAAAAATCAAACAAACGAAATGTTAAACTTTAAAAATATGTCACCTTTTAAGGCGGACTATACACTATAATGGCTAAGCAACCCAAGACAACCAGTGAACACCTTATATCGATATACGGATATATAACAGGGTTGAAAAGAGAGGTTAGCAGCATAAAAAATAATCATCTTAAACACATGCATGATGATATAGATAAACTACATAGTAAAATAGATAAACTATTATACGCAATACTAGGTGGTCTAAGTGCAACAATAATAACATTAATAGGATTATTCTATTAAGGGAGAACAACTATGAAAGAAATGATAAAAGAATTATGGGATAAACATTACCACTGCGTCATCTGTGCAGTTGCAGGTTTTATCCTAGGTGCTATAATAATATAATAAGGAGTAATAACAATGCCTTTTGAAATGATAACAATGCTTGGGTCTACTGTACTAGGTGGAGTCATGAGTATATGGTCTCAAAGCATAAAAGCCAAACAAGCAGAACAGAAGCTACTAATACAAAGAGCTGATGTTCAAATGAAAGGCTTTAAACAAGCCAGAGAATACGATAACGTAGGTTTTCAATGGACAAGAAGAATTATAGCATTAACTGCTGTATTTGCAATTGTTCTATTCCCTAAACTATTACCTTTAATAGATCCAGAAGCAAATGTAATCGTAGGTTACTTAGAATTTAAACCTGGATTTTTATTTTTTGAAGGTAAAGATGTATTAAAATGGGAATACTTATCTGCTAGAGGGCTAGTAATTACACCGTTAGATACTAACTTAGTATCAGCAATTATTGGTCTTTACTTTGGCGGTTCTTTAGTAAAGAAATAGATGTCTAAACCTGAGTATCAGGATATCATAAACGAGTATAAAGAACAAGTCAGAATCCTCAAACAAGAGGTAGCTGAGTTGCAAGACGCTGGAAAGTCTAAAGACAGTGCCAATAAACGTACATTGCAGAAACTAGAACATGTAACCACAGATCTAGAAGAAGCTAATAAAAAAATAAAAGAATTGGAGGAGAACCATGATAAAAAAGATAAAAAATCTATGGGATAAATTTGTAAACTGGTTATTTTCAGGATACAATAAGTGAAGTTTGCATTAGCCTTTTTACTTTGCTCATCTATAGCGGAGACATGTTTGCCTCCACATGTTCATCATTTAGAATTTGATAGTGAGTATGAGTGTTTAATGGTTGGATATGAAGAATCATTAAATAAAATAATAGAAATAGGACCTGAAGATGTTAATACACATTCAATGTATATTAAATTTGGGTGCTATCCTGTAGTAACAGAAGCAGAAACTTAAGTATGAAAAAACCCCTACTATACATAATATTATTACTATTACTTTCTGGGTGTATGACTGCTGCTGTATTAGCAGGGTCAACACAGACTAATACATCTGGATCTAATACTGCTATTGAGGGTGGTTATACATCTAGTGCCACTACAACATATCAGTCTGGGTCATCTAGTAATAGTACTACAACTAATAACTCTACGTCTAACGTAAAGTCAGCACCCCCTAGTGCAGGTGCACCATCATACAATAGTATGACACAAGATGTTTGTGCTGTAGGTGTGTCATTAGGTGTACAGACATTTGGCATAGGTATTAGTGGTGGTAAGCATGTAATAGATAAGAATTGTGAAAGATTAAAACTTGCTAGAATACTTAATGACTTTGGTATGAAAGTTGCAGCTGTAGCTATATTATGCCAAGATGAAAGAGTATTTGAATCTATGATTCAGGCAGGTACACCTTGTCCTATAGATGGTAAGATAGGTAAGGAAGCAGAGGCTTTATGGTCTAAATATGATCATGAAAGACCAGACTATAAAACATATGTAAAACGTATGGATGATAGACAAAAGATTGATGAAGAAGAAGCTAAAGCAAAAGCAGAGAAAGAAGCTGCAGCAAAATACAAAGAAGAAAATTTTATAAAACCAGAGGATTGGAACGGCCCTAGGTAATGAGTAATAAGCCACTTAAAATATCAGAGCAAGCTGCTGTGCAGATGCCTATGAAGACAGTTGCTTCATTGATTATCCTCGTAGCAGCTGGCGTATTTGCATATACAGAATTAACAGCAAGGTTAGTATCTCTAGAAACATCAAGAGAGTTATTTGAAAATGATTTGCTTAAAAAATCTGAGCAAGTACCCGTAGATCAGGAGCAACATTTTTTATTAGAGGATTTGTACAAGTCCGTAGAGAAAATGGAAGAGACTCAAGAGATGAATATGACTAATAAAGTTAATATAGAATTTTTAAGAGATCAATTAGATAAAGCACTAAAAGATATTGAAGATTTAAAAGATAAGGTTAGGGCAAACGGAAAGGCAGCACACTAATGACAGAGATGGTCATAGCTTTACTTATGATAATTAACGGAGAGATTAAGGAAGCCCGTATCCAAAATTCAATGTCTGAATGTTTAAAAGGATCTCGTATAGCTAAAAGACAACTAAAATCAAATAGTAATATTAAGTACCAATGTATAAAATCTATGGCAGAATTAGAATTAAATATTGATAATTCAAAATCCATTAAAAAATTAATATTAGAATGATCTGGATAATAAGTTTTATTATAGGAATAATATATGCGAATTATTGCATTAACAATTTTGCTGACAGTATTAACCCTTACAACTTCAGCAGAAGAAATAACAACAGGTAATTTACTACCTAATGCAGGTGATGGCGTAGACTGGGGTTCTAGTTCTACAGATCAGATTAATCCAGGGAGTTCTGGTACTGTATCCAATGGTGATATAGTAAATGGCTTCACAGTTACTTGTCCT
>Ga0209992_10004522_pt1 | contig 10875 bp, 8 predicted proteins | sample 2SBtaG_2_FD_182564 | JGI IMG/M metagenome (GOLD analysis project Ga0209992, IMG submission 182564) | Deep subsurface microbial communities from Kolumbo volcano to uncover new lineages of life (NeLLi) - 2SBTROV12_ACTIVE470 metaG (SPAdes)... | ecosystem: Environmental > Aquatic > Marine > Volcanic... | reverse complement strand
GTTGCTTTACCAATACCATCTGGTTTAGTTACATCAAATTCATACTCTGGGTCTGGTTCTATGTCTATCTTTCTTAAGTTTGTTAACACAGGATATTGTCCTTTTGATCCTGCTAGTATACCAAACTTTTTCTTTACACAGATACCTTTCTTACAAAAATCACTAAGCGGACTCTGATTACAAGTGTAACCTTTTTCTGATCTGTTCCATGATCTTGTTTTTTGTTTTAGTTTATTGTCGTCCCACGCATTTGCGTGCTCTCTTGCAAAGTATTTTACTGGTGCATTTTTTACTTTCTGTTCCCATGTATCTGGATACTTCATTTTAACAAACACATGATAGTTATACATAAATCTATCTTTGCCATCAAAACTTGATTCATTAGATATTTTAGATATCAAAGCAAGACAAGGTGGTCCTTCTAAAAAATCTTCATCTACACCTTCCATAGATTGTTTTTCCATTTCTTCTGTCAAAGATTTTAGATCATCTGTCGTAGTTATATTTGCATCTACAACTTTTATAAATTGTTCTAATGTAAAAAATGTACCATCAATGTTAATAGCTCTACGTTGGCCACCATAGTATGGTAGATTTATAAACTGTCCTGGTTTTATGATCCCTGTTTCCGGATCCTTAGTTAATTGTGTTTGCTTTGGAAATATTTCTGTGTCTGGTTTAAGATTAAACAAAGGTAATAGATTGCTTAAGAATGATACAATAATTGTTGATTGTACAAACTCATTCATAAATAAATATAAATGTAGCCCACCACTTTTAGATTCAATAGGTATAAGTGGTAGTTTGTATTGTTGAATAGTTTCTAGATAAAATTGTTTATCAAAGTTTTCATATTTTTTAGGATCTATATCTATGACTCCAAACCTAGAATCACCGCTTTCGTTAGTTGGTTGTATACCAACAGATACTTTACCTTCTAAATGTTCTTGATAAATTGTGTCTGTAAATTCTTCGTAGTTCCATCTGTAATTAGGTTTTTGCTTTCCGCTTTCTGGGTCAACAATTGCGTTGGTCCAATCTGCGATTCCATACGCATGTCTATAGCCATTAAATATTTTTATATACTCTTGCATAGTTATCCTGTCTACATGGGCCACTTAGTCTCCCTTGTGGCCCACGCTGTGCACATACCCCGTAGGGATTATATAATGCTGCTACTTTCCGCTGGTTTCTGTTCACCATGCTTCGCTTTCACTGCACCTTTAGAAATGCTTTCAGAAAACGATTTAGCTTGTTGATAGATACTTGCGTCAGTAATAGGACCAACTTTACTTACTTCCCAACCAAACCACGTGCCTTTATCATTAGACATTTGGGTAGTCTTTAGTTTGTAAATGTGGCTAAAAGATGCCGGTGTATATAAACCGTTTTTACCTTTTAGTTTTATGCCCGACATCATTGAATTCCATTTTCTACTAATTTTTAATTGAGTAGATTTCATAGAGATCAACGCAGTCGATGGACTGTCTCCAGTTATGATCACAAAATGTGATGCAGTCTTGTCAATATAATTACCATTAGGCAATCTATCTTTATAGTTTGCATCTGCTTTTGTTTTAGACATGATATCAGATGAAGAATCATAAATTGCAACAGGTGCACCTGGTCCTTCTCCTCTATCTTTCCATTCGATGTATTCGAGTTTGTAAAAACATGGAATTACATCTATGCCTTTTACTCCGTCGTATAAATCTCCAGAAACAGAATTGAATATCATTCCTGGTTCTGCACCTTCAACATACTTACCATCACGTTTGTTAACTTCTGGTGAAAGTTGTCCTAGGATTTTAAGAAAAGGCAGGGCTAGATCTTCTTGACCTATTTTTCCCAAACCTTTTGCTGCATCTTCTTCAAAAATATTTGAAGGAAGTCCTGCAGACTTTTTCTCTGCTACTTGGTTCATGGTTATTTACTCCTTGTTATTTTTGTTCTGTTGCTTGTGAACAAATTAAATAAGTCAGAGGGCATATCAAGTCCAGCCTCAACACGCTCTCTAACTAATGCTTTAAGTGTCATTGGTTCAACCTTTAATTTCTGGATAGGTTCATACCCTTGACCTTGCGCAAGGACAGCATATTGCTGTGCCTTGTTATCTTCGGAACGTCCAAAAGCAACAGTTACCTCATTTTTAATAAGGTCACCTAGTCCGTTCTCACGAAGCCATTTATATGCTTCTTCCTTTTTATCAGCAGGTATAGAAGCACCATAGACAGGTTTAACTTCTACTGAAGTCCCGTCTGCTAATTTTAATGTAGAGATGTTCATTTCTTGCATCATTGTAGGTATTACCTCTGATGATACTAATTCTACTTTTCTTTTCATCTCTTTGTATTCTTGTTCTTTAACTAAAAGTTCTGCTTCTAGTTCTTGTAGTTTAACTACTTGATCAGATAATTTATTGGCATCATTTGCACCATCTAAATCTTCTCTTTGATCTGCCTCAAAGTTTATATTACTCATTGTCTACTTTTCCTTTCTCATGTAGGTTTATTTTTATTGGATAATACATTCTATCTTGCTTATCCCATTTCAGCAAATTAAATTTACCGTTTGTAGTGTCAGCAACTATAGAACATGCAACTCCAATTATAGCAGGATCACCTGTCAATAATAAATAATCATGTGGAGTATAATCTTTTAAAAGATTTCTTAATTTAAAAATTAAAGGTCCCGGAGAAAAAATAATTTGAGAAAATTCTGGTAGAAGAAATTTAAATTCTCCATACTTAGAAGCACTCATAATATTTATCTTAGGAGCACCGGCTTTAGTACCTGGTAGTTCTTGTAGTATGTGAACTATAGGTTTTCGGTTGGTCATTAGACCATCATATTTTATACTTTCTGACATCTTGACAATCTATATAGGATGTTCTATATAAGAAGTCAATACAGAAAGAAGAAAAATTATGAACTATAAATTTAAGACTAAGCCGTATGCGCATCAATTAAAAGCGTTAGAGCTTTCTTGGGATAAACCGTACTTTGCATATTTTATGGAAATGGGTACTGGTAAATCAAAAGTGTTAATAGATAATATTGCTATGTTGTATGACGCCGGCAAAATCAATGGTGTTCTAATTGTGGCACCAAAAGGTGTGTATAAAAACTGGTATGATAGCGAGATACCTACACACATGCCAAACCATGTAGAGTATGAAGATTGTTTGTGGCAATCAATGATTAATAAAAAACAACAAAAAGAATTAGATAAAGTTTTTAAACCTGGAGAAGATCTACACATTTTAATTATGAATGTAGAAGCTTTTTCTACTAAAAAAGGTGTAGAGTTTGCAGCTAAATTTTTACGTTGCCATAGAACTATGATGGCTATTGATGAGTCTACAACTATTAAAAATCCAGATGCTAAAAGAACTAAACATATTTGTTCTCTTGGTGAGTATGCACAATACAGAAGAATTCTTACAGGTTCTCCTGTAACAAAGTCACCATTAGATCTATATAAACAATGCGAGTTTCTTAAAAAAGAATTACTAGGACATACGTCTTATTACACATTTAGAACTAGATATGCTAAAATGAAAACAGCAAACTTTGGTGGTAGGTCTGTACAAATTGTAACTGGTTATCAGCATCTTGCAGAACTATCAGAAAAATTAAAAGCTTTTTCTTATCGTGTATTAAAAGATGATTGTTTAGATTTACCTGCAAAAACATTTATTAAGCGTATGGTTCAGCTTACGCCAGATCAAACTAAATTATATAAACAGATGAAAGTCCTAGCTCTTGCACAAATGGATGGTAAAATAATGACTACCGCTACAGTCTTGACGCAATTAATGCGACTACAACAAATAACTTGTGGTCATTTTACTGCAGATGACGGCACTATAAAAGAAGTAGATTCTAATAGATTACCAGAACTTATGAATGTATTGGAAGAAATAGAGGGTAAAGTTGTTATATGGGCCCATTGGCAGCGAGATGTACATAGGATAATCCGGGAGATATCTAAAAAATTTGGCGAAAATAGTTTTGTAGATTACTATGGTTTGACACCCATGTCAGAGCGTCAAAAAAATATAGAGAAATTTCAGGATCCAAACTCACCGGTCAAATACTTTATTGGTACTACACAAACAGGTGGTTATGGTATTACATTAACCGCAGCCAGTAACATGATTTACTATTCTAATGGTTATGATCTAGAAAAACGACAACAATCAGAAGCTAGAATAGATCGTATTGGACAGCACTATCCTATGACTTATATTGATATTATGTGTGAGCATACTGTTGATGAAAGAATTGTAAAAGCTTTAAAAAAGAAAGTAGATATTGCTAGTCAGATTATGGGTGAAGAATTAAAAGATTGGATTTAATTAACTACTTTACCACCAGACCATTTCATGTCCGGTAATCCTTCAGTGTATTTTTTACCGTCAAAAGTAAGAACTTGTTTTCTGTTTGCACCAGATTCGTGATAGCTTATGTGGACCCAGCCCCCAGCCGGATCGTCTTTATCGTAAAACTCGAGTATTAATTGATCGAAATCTACGTTTGATTGTAGCCAGTAAGCTGTTTGAATGTTAGGCACACCAAAAATTTCTAGGTCACAGGCTTGGCCCTTCGCGTGCTGCGAAGTTTTTTTGCTGCCAATTGCTTCACATAGTGCTTCTGACCTGTATCCCGATGTAATTGTAACAGGCTTGTCAAAGTGTGCACGTAACGGTTCAAGAACCTCATAACATAGGTCACCTAAACTTTTAATCTCTCCAGCTCCTGGTGTGTTGTCAATTCCTTTCCGAGTCGCTGTCATCGACTTAGTCATTTCTTTTAAAGTAAAGTGTTTCGATAGCTGCATGAAATTTTTTTTACCTAATAATTAAAGCAAATATAACATATGCCATACCCGAGATCAATGCTCCAGTAGACACTAATAAAATGCTTTCTACGCGGTTAATTTGACGCTCAAGCTTGTGTATCTTGTCATGCGTTTGCTTCTGCATGATTCTACACAGCTTCTCGTGGTCTTCTATTTTTTGTAATGCGTTTTTAGCCATTTGGAAATAGTAAACGGATTTTTTGATCCATTGTCAAGTTAGAAAATTGGTTAGCTGCCTGTGATTGTGTCATCATAGACTGGTCAATTGATGGTAAATTTAATGAAGTTTGTGTGACTGGTGTGTCTTCCATTATAGGCATCAAAGGATTTTCTATGTTTGGAAATACTGCTTCGTCTAATGTAAGTTCTGATAATTCATCATAAATACTGTCGATAGCATCTACTGCTTCTTCATATGTATTTGATAAACCTAAACGTTCTGCATTTTCTTCAAAAGCATTTTCAATTTCTCGAGAAGGTAAAAAAGGTTGAAATTCTCCATCAGTTAAAGCATTATAAGCTTTTGTTCCAACTCTATCAAAAGCTTCTTCTATTTTATCTTCACTTAAACCTAACGTTGTTCCAGCTTCCATATCTAATTTCATATTTTTTTGTACACCAAACAAAGCACGGTTAGCATTAATAAAAGAATCTACAATAGTTCTTGCTTCTACTGGTCCACCTTTTAAAACTTCTCTAGTAAATAAAGATCTAGAATCCCTTGTTCCTTTTTGAAAGTCTGCAATTTTAAAATTCATAACTCTTTCTGCATTAATTTCTACGGGTCTAAAACCAAATAGTCCTGCAAACTCTGGACCAAAATCATAGGTTTGACCATACTTATCAAACTTACCTTTAGTAATTACATCAACTTCTTCTATTGATTGGTCCATTCTTTTTAATTGGTTAAGTGAGAAAGGCATTTGTGCTTCTACTAAATGGGCCATGATCTTACTAGCTTTGTCACCAGGTGTATCTTGTGGGTTAAACACTTGGTAACCTTCTCTTGTTCTACCACCTCTAACCAATATATCTGTAACAGCTTCTGTCCAAATAGATTCAGAAATAAATGGAGATGCGAATTCTTTCATAGCTTCAAACGTACCACCAATAAAGTCATTGACTATACCATCATTATCTTTTTCACCATCAGCCACTCTGTTTACTACAGTTTGTAATGGTCTAATTAATGTATCGTAAGCATTAGCATGACTAAAATCTATGTAAGAGAAAGAACCATCTTTGTTTTTAATAGGTAACAGTGTTGAGTTTTTAGACCAGTCAGCAACATATCTTTTAATTGCTTGTCTCTCATCGTCAGTCACATCGTATAGTGCACCAAACATTTCTGATACTGCATACGGTACAGCTGCAACTGTTGTAGTAAATCCAAACAATCTTGTGTACCCTGTTCTTTGAAAAGGTTTTAACGTTTTACCATTAACAATTATCTCTTCGTTAATTTCTTTAAGTGCTCTTGTTACAATGTTTGTACCTGTTCTAGCAATCTCTGCAGGAAACGATACAAAGTTTCCAATAGGTAATTTTCTTAGACCTTTAATAAACTCTGATACATAATCATAGTTAGGTATATTATTTCGAACAATATCAGCTGCTTGTTCTTCTAAATATTCTTTTGTTAATCTTACCTCTTCACCGGCAGCGTTCTTAAAAAACTGTCCTCTAACTACACCAATTCTTTCAAAAGATTTTTCCATTCTTTTTTGTTCCATAGCCCATGATGCTATCTTCCAGAAATCATCTTCAGCTGTGTATAAATCTTGTGACACAGACTTTAATTTTGATAATGGTTTTAATAATAATCTCATGCCTTTGTCAGATGTCATAGTCTCACCAAAGTTTACATCTTCCATAAGTCTTGCAAGGTCCCCGAGTCTAACGTTAGAGTTTACAACTCCAAGTTCTAACAATCTTTCATACAATTCATTCTGTTGTCTCGTACCTTTTAATGGTGTTTGTAATGCTTGATAAGCTTGTTTGATTGCAGCAGCATCAGGTACAATACCATTAGCTGTAGCAAAAGCTCCAGCACTTACAAAGTTACGCATGTGTGTAACTGGTGATAAAATTGTTTTAGCAATCTGTGATGTAGCTTTAGGATACAACACTAAACTTTCATACATCTGCGCTAAGAATTTATTATTTTCTGTTTGTAATGATGTTTGTTTTAATGCATCTGCTACACCTGGTCTTGCATACAAAGGTTTTTGTGGATCAGCAAAAGGATTAGTTGCACCTTTACTAATAGATAATTTACCTGACGGATCAATTACTTCTATTTTTTTAAAGTCCTCACCAAATTGTTTCATAGCATCGTCATAACTTCTTGCAAACATTGGCTCTTTACCAGCGGCCTCAAGCTCATCAGATTTTTTAATCAAGTCATCAAAAAAAGTATTTCGTCTAGAGATAACAGATAGTTTAGCTGTACCCCCTAGAATAGTTTGCATAGGATTTTTTTGTCTACCTAACAATTGTTCAATAGCTTCTCGTGGTCCACCTTTTTGTATGTCTAACATAGACACAAACTCTTTTGGTTTAGCATCATTTGCTTTATCCAATGTAGTTTTATTTAAAAAGAAACTTGGTATTTTAAATAAAGGTACGTTACCTCTGTCCATTTTAAATCCTGGAGGCATCTTAACTGTTCTAAGTATACCAGCTACCGCGTCATCTGCTTCTTGATCCGTTAAATCTTTACCAGCTTGTCTTGCACTATTAATTAAAACAGCTTTTGTTTTATCTATTGCCTCTTGAGTTGGTGTGTAATTAAACCATGGTATTAATGATTTGTTTTGAAACACATCATAAGTTGAACCAAGGTAGTCTTTAAATTTACCACCAAATAATTCTTTAAACTCTGCTAATTCTTTTTTGTCTAACTTACCACCGACCTCACTAAATAATTTACCCCATCTAGTTCTAATGTTTGATAAGCCACCATAAATAGCTGTTTCTATTTCTTTTGCTTGGTCAGCGTTCTTTGAAAACTTTGCAATTTTCTCTGATAGTTTTGCTTTCTTAGCTGCATCTAATGCATCAAATGTCATCACACCTGTGTCATCTATCTTAGGATTACCAGACAACAACAAGTCATTAACTTCACCTAAAAATTTATTTCTGTTTGCAGCATTTTGTTTATTAAAAATAGTTCTGATAGGTGGAAATAATTTATCTATACTAATATCTATTTCTCTTGATGTATTTCTTGCAGCTGCCGCATCCCCTGCTCTTAAACCTATTTGTTCTCTTTCCATTTGGAAAAACTCTGGAGTCTTGTCACCCCTTGCTCTCATTTTACCAGCAACTTTGTCAATCCATTTATCTATTTTACTATTGTTAACATCTAATTTTTTATTTCTTTGTGCAACTTTTTTAATTCCTGCACCAACACCACCAAGGATACCGGTAAACAATGCACCTTCAGTTCCAAATTTAACTCTGTTTAATAATTCTCTACCTGGATCGTTCTCATCATCTTGTAAATTAAATGCTAGTGAACCTGCTGCTTCGACGTCACCAACAAATACACCTTCAGCTATACCACCTGTAACAGCACCTGCTAAAAGTTTAGCAGCACCGCCACCACCTCTCATATTTTTTATTGCGCTAGCTAATTTAGGACTATTAGCTTTTAATAATGTACCAGTCTTACCTGCATTGATTGCTTTCTCTGCAAGTTTACTACCAAGTTTAAAACCATATCCACCTGGTATACCTATGTTGACTAGTAGTTCTGTAATTTTTCCAGCAGCTGTTGCCTCTGCTCTTTCATCAAATGTTGTAAGGTCATCAAAGAATTGTTCTACTTCAGCAGCTTTATTGGTCCCTGCGCCCAGGTCCATGAGTGTTGCGCCTAATGAAAATGCGCCTTTAGGTATTGCAATTAAACCTGATGCTATGCCGGAGAGGACTGATTCAATAGTGCCTACTCGATTAAAATCTTCAGCCATTTATCCTCCTAATCGTCGCCACCAAAACTAAATAAACCTTCTTCTATAGAACCTCTAATTATTAGCTCGGATTTAATTTTTCCATCTTGAATTAACATAATTTTACCATCCGCAGTGTATAGTCCATCACCTCTAAAAGCACCTGATTCTAAAAATTTCTCTATAGGTTTTCCTTTGTATTTTTTAGGTACTTTGTTTTTAAATACTATACCTTTTCCAAATTTATCTCTTGCACCAAGGGTCAACGCTGTTTGATCTAAAGCTTTTGAACTATTTAGTTTTTGAGAAGCCTCAAAGAATATATCATTTGCTTCTGTTGCCTTACCTTGTGCTGCTAATACTGCATCTTTAGAGTTGTCCACAACACCCGATTCTAATAAATATTTTGCATTTTTTTCAAGCGTGCCTTCTGTATCTTTACTAGCTTTAATTTGATCTAGTTTTAAATCTTGTTGAACCTGCATTAGGTTTGCAGCTTCTCTTAGTTTTTCTGGTTTGTCGTATGATTGACTTGTTTCTGCTATAACATCTGAGACTAAATTATCTGCGCCCAAGCCTGTTCTAGATATTCTTTGACCTGCCTTAATCATTGCATCATACAATGCGTTTTTAGAAGCACGATCATAACCTAATGACTCTAAAATAGAGTTAACTTTTTCTTTTCTATCTATTACGTTATTGTTTTCATTATTATTAACATCGTCTACTCTATTTTTTACCATTTCAGAACCCATATCTTTACTTAACATAGGAGGCATTTTATCAGATGAGCCATCGAATGTTTCATATATACTTGTACCACTTGATCCTGAATCAATTGGAATTTTTCTATCTCCTCTAGGAGTAGTTATAGTTTTGAATTTTTGAATATAATCAGGGTTTTTAATTTCTACAGTTTTTATTTCATTACTTCTAGGAATTTTTCTATCCACAGTTATAAATTTATCCGTTGTATTTTTAACAGGCTCTGGTGGTGTAAATATATTAGGTGCATTATACGGTGTTGCAAATTCAGTTATTTGTTGTTCAGTAACTTGTGGTGTTGTAAATATATTTTCAAAAGCTTTTGCTTGATCATTCATATTAACTAAAACTGGTGGTGTTCTTCTATCAACGTTTTTACCTAATCTATAACCTTGCCTTGGTTCCTGTATGCCGGACATAATCCCTTCTTTGATAGGGCCACCGTATCTAAACATAGGTCTATTTAAAACTTTCATTATTTACTGTCTCCTGGGAAACCAAATATTTTACCATACAATCCACCCACTCCTAATGCCGTACCAATTGCTTGTGACATTGGACTGACCGGTGCCGGTTGTGCGTAAGCTTGTGATGCTACTCCACCAGATAAACCTGTTAAACCTTGACCATATTGAGATAGTCTACCATATGGTTCGTAAGCTGCTGTCTGTGCTGCTTGTTGATCAGCTGATAATAATGATTGAGCTTGACCTTGTCTTAAAGATCCTAGTTGTCCTAGTGCTCCAACGTCTGCACCAAGTCCTGCTCTTTGAAAATTAGATAATCCCATTTGCGCTGCACCTAATCCTGATTGTGCTCCCGCTAATTGGCCGCCTTGTGTAAAAGCTGTTTGTGCTCCTTGTTGTGCTTGTGCAAAATTTTCTGCGTTTAATTGTGCTAGTAATTGTGCTTCACCTAATGTTGTGTCGGCATCGTATTGTCCTAACATAGCACCTTCTCTACCGCCGCCAAAATTACCTGTACCCACAGCCGCATCTTGAATAGTTTGTCTATTACCTGTTCTTGAATCTCTAAAAGCTTGTAAGGATGTATCAATAACTTGTTGTTGATAAGGAGACATAAAAGGTTGATAAGCTTGTGCACCTGTTAATGCACCAAGGCCACCTACAGTTGTTGCCGCATCTCCTTGTGCAGTTTGTGCTGCTGTTAAAAATGGTTTATAACCACCAACACCTTGTGTTGCTAAATTAATTGCTTGCGTTTGTAATGGATCTTCACCAGCAACAAAATCTCTACCAGTAAATTGACTTGTATCTATTGGTACACTGTAAG
>Ga0209992_10004521_pt1 | contig 10875 bp, 10 predicted proteins | sample 2SBtaG_2_FD_182564 | JGI IMG/M metagenome (GOLD analysis project Ga0209992, IMG submission 182564) | Deep subsurface microbial communities from Kolumbo volcano to uncover new lineages of life (NeLLi) - 2SBTROV12_ACTIVE470 metaG (SPAdes)... | ecosystem: Environmental > Aquatic > Marine >... | reverse complement strand
AGCTTTAGGTTACATTAAGTAATTTTAATTAAGTACATTTCTCAATATGAATAATGTACGTGATAAAAAAAGGGCAAACAAAAGTTTGCCCTTTTTTTTTAGGACAGAATTTAAAGTTTTTTTTGCAATTATTTTAGTTTCAACAATTTTACTAATATCAACCTTTTCATTTGATACTGTTCCACCAATTTTAAACAGAGGTATTCAACCAGCAACTTTCCCAAAGGGATTACTAGTCTTAATTATAGCGTTAACTTCAATTATTTATTATTTATCTTTTAAAAAACCTTGGAAAAAAGAAAAAAAATTGCCAAAGCCTTTTTTTCTTACAATTTTAAGTTTCATTATTTTTATAATTATCTCAAAAACTTTAGATTTTTTTCTAGCAATCTCAGTATTGTCAATTTTTGTTTCTTATTATTGGGGCGAAAGAAGAATTTTTTATTTATTATTAGTAAGTATAATTTTTCCATTAGTTGTCTTTATTTTTTTTGAAATGATTTTAGGACTAAGATTTCCTCCTGGAATAATCACTAATCTTTACTATTATTAAGATGGACAATTTAATTTTAATGATGGCTCCTTTGTTTAGTTCAAAGCTATTATTAGTTTTGTTATTTGGAACTTTATTTGGATTAGTTTTAGGAGTTCTGCCTGGTTTAGGTCCTACAACAGGTGGTGCATTAATATTGCCTTTTACAATGACGTTAGATCCATTGTCTGCAGTTATTTTGTTAACATCTATATATTGTGCAGGAACATATGGAGGAGCAATCACTGCTGTACTTATTAATACACCTGGTACTCCAGCAGCAGCAGCAACATGTTTGGATGGATATCCTTTGGCCCAAAAAGGTGAGGCGGGTAGAGCTTTAGGTATGGCAACGGTTTCAAGTACAGTTGGTGGGATATTTAGTGTAATTGTATTAGTATTTTTTGCACCAATACTTGCAAATCTTGCATACGAATTTGGTCAACCTGAATATTTTGCTTTAGCAATTTTTGGTTTAACAATGTTGGCTTCAATCGGAGATGGCAGTCCAATAAAAAATTTAATAGCTGGAGCTTTTGGAATTTTAATTTCAACAGTCGGTAAAGATTTCATGACATCAATAGATAGATTTACCTATGGTATTAATGAACTTTCAGTAGGTATAGGATTTATTCCGGTTGTTGTCGGTTTGTTTGCTATTAGTGAAATGTTAACTCAATCTACATTACTCGATCAAGTATTTAAGAGAGTAGCCCTAAAAGCCGTAAAACTTCCAACTAAAGATGATTATAAAAAAACCTGGAAAACAATTCTTAGATCAAGTGGAATAGGATCATTTATAGGAGTATTACCAGCAGAGGGAGGAACTGTAGCTTCTTTAATCGGTTATTCAGAAGCAAAAAGATTTTCAAAAAATCCTGAAGAATTTGGCAAAGGATCTGTAGAGGGAATTGCAGGAGCAGAAGCAGCAAACAATGCTGCTACAGGTGGAGCTATGGTTCCAACATTAGCTTTAGGTATCCCTGGTAGTGCAACTACTGCAGTTATACTAACAGGATTAATTATCCATGGAGTAAGACCTGGACCAGATTTATTTAAAGAACAACCTGAATTTCTTTATGGAATTTTTGGAGCAATGTTAATAGCTAATGTTTTGTTTTTTATTTTTGGTTTCTTTGGTGCAAAACTTTTTGCAAGAATTACTCTTGTACCAAACAAAATTTTATGGCCAATGATATTTGCAGTCTCAGTTTGTGGAACTTACTCACTAAGCCAATCAATAATTGATGTATGGATAATGTTATTTTTTGGTGTGCTAGGTTTTTTTATGAGACGATATGGTTTTTCAGTTGTTCCAGTAATTATTGGATTAATTTTAGGTGAACTTGTTGAAGGAACTTTGAGACAATCAATTGTAATATTTGATGGAAATTGGCTCATGTTTTTAACTAGACCCATTGCCTTAACATTCTTTGTTTTATCTTTAATTGCACTTGCTTTTCCTTTAATAAGATCCAAAAAAAATAAAAAAATTATATGATACAATTTGATTTAAAAGATAGAGTTGCAGTTGTTACAGGAGGAGCCCAAGGGTTTGGTTTAGCAATTACACAAAGATTTATAGAGTCAGGAGCAAAAGTTGTTATTTGGGATATTGACGAAGGTGAAGCTAAAAAAGCTCTAGAAAAAATAAAGTCTAAAAATTTATCTTACCAAATAGTAGATGTCAGTGATTTCAAAAAGATTAATGAGAAATTAACTGAAACTGAGAGCATTCATGGAAGAATAGATATTTTTATAAATAACGCTGGTGTGGCAGGCATGAATACTACAGTTGCAGAATATCCTTTAGAGGAATGGAACAAAGTAATTAATTTAAATCTAAATGCAGTTTTTTATTGTTGCAAAGCTGTTGTTCCATTTATGGAAAAAAATGACTATGGAAGAATAGTAAACATAGCATCTATTGCTGGAAAAGAAGGCAATCCAAATGCTAGCGCATACAGTACATCAAAAGCTGGGGTAATTGGTCTTACCAAATCACTTGGAAAAGAGCTAGCTCAAAAAAATATTGCAGTAAACTGTGTTACACCTGCTGCTGCAAAAACAAGGATTTTTGATCAAATGACTGAAGAACATATAAATTATATGCTTTCTAAAATTCCAAGAAATAAATTTGCAAAAGTTGAGGAATTAGCATCTTTAGTTACATGGTTATCTAGTGAAGAAAATTCTTTTTCAACAGCTGCTGTTTTTGACTTAAGTGGTGGTAGAGCCACATATTAGTTATGCAAATAGGAATTGATGTTGGTGCAACAAAAATAGAAAGTGTTGTATTAGAAGAAAATGGCCAAGAAAAACACAGGTCAAGAACATCATGTCCTAAAGATTATCTATCAATAGTAAATGCTATTAAAACTATTAGCCAAAAATTAGAAAAAGAATTCAAAATGGAATTACCTATTGGAGTATGTCATCCTGGTATTCACTCTCCTCAAACAGGTTTAGTTAAAAATGCCCCGAATTGTTACTGGCTAGAAAAAAAACCATTTCAAAATGATTTACGTAAAGCTCTTGGTAAAGAGGTTTTTTGTGAAAATGATGCAAATTGTTTTGCACTATCTGAAGCAATAGATGGGTCAGGGAAACATTATAAAATAGTTTATGGTATTATTTTAGGTTCAGGCGCAGGTGGTGGCCTTGTAATCGATAAACAAATTATAAGTGGACCAAATGGTGTAGCTGGTGAGTGGGGACATAATCAAATTCCTTATTTTGCAGCCAAAAAAGAAAATTTTGACTCTAATAATTCAAGAGAGGCAGAAATAGAAAGTTTTATCTCTGGCCTAGGTTTAGCTAAAAGATTTAATAAAATTTATGGAAAAAATTTAAAGACAAATGAGATCTTCGAGTTAAATCGCAAACATGACTTAGATGCAGAAAAATTTATAGATGACTTTAAAGTAAATTTGGCAATGTCACTTTCAAGTATCATAAATATTTTAGACCCTGATGCATTTATATTTGGTGGCGGAGTGTCAAACGAAATTGATTTTTTAAGTGAAGTAGAGTCGATGGTAAAAAAATTTGTTATCGGTAAAGAAGACCAAGGAGTTTTTTTAAAACCTAAGTTTGGTGATGCAAGTGGTGTAAGAGGTGCTGCTCGTTTAGGAAGGAATTCAGCTAAATAATATTACAACTTTAAATTGAATTATAAATTCAACAAAAAAATTTTTTCCTAAAAATACAGTTAAAAAAAACTTATAAAATAATATCAACTTTGAGTTGTAAAAAATCTTTTTAATTTACAATTGACCTTCAATCTACCTATAGTCTTTTTTTATATAAAAAACGTTAAATAACAAAAAGGGAAGAGAAGATATGAGAAAACTATTAATCGCTTTAATAGCATTTGCATTTACATCTACTTCATCTTATGCAGCTCCAAAAATTGAGGTTTTGCACTGGTGGACATCAGGTGGTGAGGCAGCTGCTTTAAAAGTTTTAAAAGATGATTTTGCCGCTAATGGTGGTGAGTGGTTGGACATGCCTGTAACTGGTGGTGGTGGAGATGCTGCTAACGTTGCTTTAAAAGCAAGAATTGTTGCTGGTGATCCTCCATCTGCTTCACAAATTAAAGGTCCTACAATTCAAGAGTATGACCAAGAAGGTGTAGTAGCTCCATACAATATAGACTCAATTGCTCAATCTGAAGGTTGGGACAATTTATTAGATCCTATGATTGCAGCTATTCACAAATGTGAAAATAACAGCGGACCTTATTGTGCTGCTCCAGTAAATATTCATAGAATCGACTGGATGTGGGCAAATAAAGCTGTGTTTGATGCAAATGGTATTTCAGTTCCAACTACTTGGGATGAATTAAATGCTGCTGCTGAAAAATTGAAAGCTGCTGGTATTATTCCTTTTGCTCACGGTGGACAAGCTTGGCAAGATGCTACAGTTTTTGAAGCAGTTGCTATGGGTTTAGGTGGAAATAACTATTACAAAAATTGTTATGTAGATCTAAAAGAAAGCTGTTTAAGAAGTGAAACTACAGTTAAAGTTTTTGATCAAATGAGAAAACTACAAAGTTATACTGACGAAGGTAGCCCAGGAAGAGACTGGAACGTTGCTACTGGTATGGTTATCGAAGGTAAAGCTGGTTTTCAAATCATGGGTGACTGGGCTAAAGGAGAGTTTACAGCTGCTGGTAAAGTTCCAGGTGTAGACTACTACTGTGCTGCAACTCCTTCAAACAACGGTTATTTATATAACGTAGATAGCTTTATTTTTTATAAATCTAGTGATCCAGACAAACAAGCTGGCCAACAATTATTGGCAAAACTAATGATGGGTAAAAACTTTCAAAAAGTTTTCAACTTATACAAAGGTTCAATACCAGCTCGTCTAGACGTATCAATGGATGAATTTGATAAGTGTGCAAAAACATCTAATGCAGATATCAAAACTGCAGGTGCAAAAGGTGGACTTGTTCCAAGTTTTGCTCATGGTATGGCTCAAGGAAATACTATGAAAGCTGCTCTACAAGATATTATCACAGAACACTTTAACTCTGATATGTCTTCAGTAGATGCTGCTAATGCTTTAGCTGACTCAGTTTTAGCAAATATGTAAAAATACAAAATTAAAAAGGCCACTTTTGATTAAGTGGCCTTTTTTTTTAAATCAAAATTAAATATTTTAATGTTCAAGTGGCTAGAAAAAAATTTACCTAAAATCGTAATGGCTCCTGCAGTTGGGCTTATTGGATGGTTTGTTTATGGTTTTGTGCTTTGGACTTTATATATATCTTTTACAAATTCAAAAATATTACCTAAATATGAATTATGGGGTTTTGGACAATATGAAAAGTTATGGGCATCAAGAAAGTGGCTCATTTCAGTTGATAATTTATTAGTATTCACTGCATTATTTTTAATATTTTGCATCGTTATAGGAATAATTTTAGCTATTTTTCTAGATCAAAAAATTAGAGCTGAAGGTGTATTAAGGACAATTTATTTATACCCAATGGCTTTGTCTTTTATTGTTACGGGAACTGCTTGGAAATGGATTTTAAACCCTACACTTGGTATCCAAAAAATGTTCATTGATTGGGGATTTGAAAATTTTACATTTGACTGGCTAGTTAATCGAGAAATGGCCATTTACACCATTGTTATTGCGGGTGTTTGGCAATCTGCCGGTTTTGTAATGGCTTTATTTTTGGCGGGTTTAAGATCTGTTGAGGATGAAATTGTTAAAGCCGCTAAAATTGATGGTGCTGGTTTATTTACTGTTTATTGGAAGATATTACTTCCTATGATGAGGCCAGTATTTTTCACCAGCTTTGTAATTTTAGTTCATATATCGATTAAAAGTTATGACCTTATAGTTGCCTTAACACAAGGTGGACCAGGTATATCAACCACTATGCCAGCTTTGTTTATGACACAGGCTGCATTTCATAAAAGTCAAGTAGGATTGTCTGCAGCGAGTGCAATGATGATGTTCATGGCGGTAGCAGCTGTAATAATTCCTTATCTATATTCCGAACTAAGGAGAGAAAATGCAAGATAATCTTCAATCATCCTCTTATAAAGAATTAGAGCAAAAATCTAAATATACAAATATGTTTTTGAGGTGGTTTTTGTATTTTGTTTTAATTCTTTTTGCTTCGTATTTTATCTTTCCGCTTTATGTAATGGTTGTCACTTCTCTTAAAACAATGGAGGAAATTCGACAAGGAACACTTTTAACCTGGCCTAGTTCGTTAAATTTTGACTCATGGTTAGTTGCTTGGGGTGGAAGAGGTTATGGAGCAGGAGACACTTTTTTAAGACCCTATTTTTGGAATTCAATTAAGATGGTAGTGCCAGCAGTATTTTTTTCGACATTTATAGGAGCAATGACTGGTTATGTTTTAACTAAATGGAGATTTAAAGGAGATCAGTGGGTTTTTCTTTTTTTATTATTTGGATGTTTTATCCCTTTTCAAGCAATATTACTTCCTATGGCTAGAACCTTGGGAACTTTAGGAATATCAAATTCAGTTGTAGGACTTGTTTTAGTTCACACAGTTTATGGAATTCCATTCACCACTTTATTTTTTAGAAATTATTATATTTCTGTACCAACTGAATTAGTGAAAGCTGCAAGAATAGATGGGGCAGGTTTTTTTAAAATATTTTTTAAAATTTTACTACCTATTTCAGCACCAATTATAGTTGTAACAGTTATCTGGCAATTCACCCAAATTTGGAATGACTTTTTGTTTGGATCAACTTTTTCATTTGGTGAGGCTGCACCAATTCAAGTTGCTTTAAATAATATGGTTTTATCAAGTACAAGTGTTAAAGAGTATAATGTTGATATGGCCTCAGCTATAATAGCAGGTATTCCTACACTTATCGTATACGTTTTAGCAGGAAAATATTTTATTAGAGGATTAACTTCAGGAGCTGTGAAAGGATAAGCATGAAAACTTTAAAAATTGAAGAACTATCAAAAAATTTTGGAACAACAGAGGTATTAAGAAAAATTAATTTAGAAATTGATGAAGGAAATTTTTTGGTTCTATTAGGACCCTCTGGATGTGGAAAGTCAACTTTATTGAATATTATTGCGGGCTTAGAGACAATCAATGAAGGAAATGTTTTTATAGATGATTATAATGTCAGTAAAGTAGAGCCAAAAGACAGAAATATTGCGATGGTTTTTCAATCTTATGCACTTTATCCTTCAATGAATGTTAAAGAAAATATGATTTTTGGCCTTAAACAAGCCAAAACTTCAAAAGAAAAAATAGAAGAACAATTACAAAAAGTTTCAACATTTTTACAAGTAGACAAATTATTAGAGAGAAAACCATCGCAGTTATCTGGGGGGCAAAGGCAGAGAGTTGCTATTGGTAGAGCTTTGGTAAGAGAGCCAAGAATTTTTCTTTTTGACGAACCATTATCTAATCTGGATGCAAAATTAAGAGTAGAAATGAGAAGAGAAATAAAAAAACTTCATCAACAACTAAAAACTACAGTAGTTTATGTTACTCATGACCAGACAGAAGCTATGAGTTTAGGGACAAAAATTGCCATAATGAACCATGGAGTAATTCAGCAAAATGATACTCCAGAAATCATTTACAACAAACCTAGCAATACTTTTGTGGCAGATTTTATTGGCTCTCCTTCGATGAATTTAATTAAAGGTAAAATAATCCAAAATTCAAATAATATTTCTTTTATTGCTGAAGGGTCTACTTTTGAGGTTCCAATCAATAATTATGACTTCAAAGAGAAGTCAGATTTAAATAATAAAGAAATATATTTTGGAATTAGACCAGAGCATATTTATTTCAAAAAATTAAATGAAGATGACTTTGATATTAATCTTCGAGCTGATTTAAGTGAGTATATTGGGCATGAACAAATAGTCACATTAGACTATTCAAATCAAGAAATTCTAGCAAAGTTCCCATCTACAATTAAGATTGAGCTTGAAAAAGAAATGAAATTATATTTTGATCTAAAACATACATCTTTATTTGATTTTAATACAAAGGAAAGACTTTAATTATGAAAGTAACATATTCTGATTTAAAAAATAAAAGAGTATTTATTTCAGGAGGTGGTTCTGGGATAGGAGCTACTATTGTTGAATATTTTTGTGAACAAAAAAGTGAAGTTTACTTCATAGACATTGACCTTAAATCATCCAATAAATTAATTAAAAAGATAAAAAAAAACGGATTTAGAGTTCCTAAATTTATTGAATGTAATATTTTGGATGTTAAAAAATTACAAAATATTATTAAAGATATCATTTCCAAAAAAGGTGCAATTCATTGTCTAATTAATAGTGCTGCAAATGATGATAGGCACACTACAGAACAGGTAGATGAAAAGTATTGGGAAAATAGGATGGGAATAAACTTAAAACATTATTTTTTTGCTGCACAAGCAGTTGTAAAGGGTATGAAAAAAATAAAATCAGGATCAATTGTAAATCTAAGTTCAGTATCATGGATGTTAGGGGAAGGAGATAAAGTTGTTTATGAAACAGCGAAATCAGCTGTTGTCGGTTTAACAAGATCTTTTGCACAAGAATTTGGAAAATATAATATTAGAACTAATTCTGTCATACCAGGTTCAATTGCTACAGAAAGACAGATAAAACACTGGCTTACACCTAAATATAAAAAACTCATATTAGATAGTCAGGCAATTAAAAGGCAACTTAAACCAGGTGATGTAGCTAGATTAGTTTTATTTTTATCATCTGATCAATCATCAGGTTGCACGAAACAAAGTTTTGTTGTTGATGGCGGTATTACTTAATTTTAAGTAAGTTTATTAAAAGCAAAAAAAGATATATTCATATATTTTCTATTACGTAAATTTAGCTTAATTATGAAAAAAATTAATATATCAATTGTCGGAACAGGTTTAATGGGCCTTCAGCATATAAAGGCAATTTCAAAATCAAAAAAAGCAAATTTACATTCAATTGTAGATATTAGCGATAATGCAAAAAAACTATCAAATAAGTACAAAATTCCATTATATTCTGACGTATCTTCTCTTTTAAAGTCAAATCAATTAGATGCTGTAATAGTTGCAACTCCAAATCAATTACATGAAAAACATACAATTAGTTTTTTAAAAAAAAAAATACCAGTTCTCCTAGAAAAACCAATCTCAGATAATATTAAATCTGCAAAAAAAATCATAATTAGCTCTAAGAAAAACAAAACCCCTTTACTGATTGGTTATCACCGAAGACATAATGCAATTGTTTCTAAAGTAAAAACAATCATCAGATCTGGTAAATTAGGAAATATTGTTTCTGCTAATGTACTATGTTGGCTTTACAAGCATAAGGAATATTTTAAAGAAACTTGGAGAATAAGCAGAGGAGGTGGCCCACTTGGTATAAACCTAGTACATGATATTGATATGATTTGTTACCTATTAGGTTCAATTAGGTATGTTCAAGCTTTTACAACCAATAAAACTAGAAAACATAAAGTTGAGGATACGGCAACTGTAAGTTTAATTTTTGAGTCAGGCGCTTTATGTACGTTAAATATTTCTGACACTATTGTTGCTCCTTGGAGTTATGAGTTAACCGCTGGGGAAAATCCTGCTTATCCTGTCACTAATCAATCTGCGTATATGATAGGTGGTACCAAAGGGTCTATACAATTTCCAAATTTAAAATACTGGTTTTATAAAAAAGAAAGAAGTTGGTGGAATAAGATATTTCTGAAATCTGATATTAATAAAAAAGACGACAATACATTAGTTAATCAAATTGATCATTTTTCTGATGTTGTTTTAAAAAAGGTTAAGCCTAAAGTAAATGGTAGTGATGGATTAAATTCATTAAAGATTTTTGCGGCAATTACAAAGAGTGCAAAAACTGGTAAAAAAATTAAAATTTAAAGATTAGATAAAATAGAATTTGAACACTCAATTGTATTACTTTCACCCCCCAAGTCTTTAGTTCTATTTTTTTGAACACTTAAAGACTTTTCAATAGCGGAGACTATCGAATTCGAAGCTTCTTTTTCGCCTAAATAGTCAAGCATCATTGCTCCTGACCAAATTTGACCAACAGGATTTGCAACCCCTTTTCCAGCTATATCAGGCGCTGAGCCGTGCACTGGTTCAAATAATGATGGATGTTTATTTTCAGGATTTATATTCCCTGATGGGGCAATTCCTATGGTTCCGGTACATGCTGGACCTAAATCAGATAAAATATCTCCAAATAAATTGGATGCCACAACCACATCAAACCATTCTGGATTAAGAACAAACCTTGCTGCTAATATATCAATATGAAATTGATCAGTTTCAATTTCAGGATATTTATTTTTCATTTTATTGAAACGCTCATCCCAAAATGGCATTGTTATTGAAATACCATTAGATTTTGTTGCATTAGTTAGTTTTTTTCTCTTTCTTTTTTTTGCTAATTCAAAAGCAAACTCTTGAACTCTATCTATGCCGTGAGCAGACATAATAGTTTCTTGTATCGCTATTTCTCTGTCAGTATTTTGATACATTCTGCCACCAACTGATGAATATTCTCCTTCAGTGTTTTCTCTAACAATCATCATATCAATATCGCCAGGTTTTTTGTTTGCCAGTGGAGGATTTACCCCTGGAAAAAGTTTAACTGGTCTTAAATTTATGTATTGATCAAATCCTCTTCTAAATTGGAGTAGCGATCCCCATAATGAAATATGATCAGGAACCTGATCAGGCATACCAACAGCACCAAAAAAAATAGCATTATGTTTACTTAATTTTTCTTTCCAATCATCAGGTAACATTTTTCCGTGCTTTTCATAATAATCACATGATGCAAAATCA
>Ga0209992_10004520_pt1 | contig 10877 bp, 24 predicted proteins | sample 2SBtaG_2_FD_182564 | JGI IMG/M metagenome (GOLD analysis project Ga0209992, IMG submission 182564) | Deep subsurface microbial communities from Kolumbo volcano to uncover new lineages of life (NeLLi) - 2SBTROV12_ACTIVE470 metaG (SPAdes)... | ecosystem: Environmental > Aquatic > Marine >... | reverse complement strand
CATATCTGCTTATTGCTTCCATCCCTGTCAATTCAGGAACGATGGTTTTTCCATATTTTCCAGTTGTGGAATGGCTCATAATATCCAAAAAGCAATAGTATTTTATTGTTTTCGGTATAAACCATTTCACAAACCAAAACCAAAAATTTGCTCTTATCATTTTTTCTCCTTTACACATCGAACAGAGAAGCCATTTTGCTTATTGAGGTAATGTTGGTAAACCATTATGTCATTCTGATGTAATTTCCTATTCCATGCAGTGATATCATCATGCTCAGTAGAAGACCAAAAGAAGCCGTAGTTTCCTATATTGTAGTAATCCCCAAAATTGTTGAGACGATAACCAGCATACGATACATTTTCTTTTAACTGTTTTTCTATTTCACCCCACTCTTTATTGGTTGGTATTCTCCAACCCTCTGGAGCTAATCCTCTGCTATCATCTACTGCGTACCAGTTGTAGAGGTAATGCGATTTTCCTTCTTTATCTATAGTAATAGAATATGCTCCAATCTTATTTTCTGCAAACTCTACCCATTGTTCATTAGATATTGCTTGTGGAATATAGTCTCCATTTCTATACTTATTTACTTTTAAATCATCTCCCAATATGAGTGATGACTTCTTTTCCTGTTTTGTCCCACATTCTGAATAATAATTACTCATTTTATTTCTCCTTTAACAGCAATAGCTTCTAATGTTTCTTGAGCTATTTTTTTTGGATCTTCATTTGTAGTTTCTACAATACATTCAAGAGCATCTTGCAATATTGCAGTTGTCTTGCCTTGTTGTGTTATTTTTAATTGCAATCTTTTTACCTCTGCAATTAGTTCTCTTGTATAAAACCTTTTATCTTTTGTCATACTTTCAATAAATCCGAGTTCTTCAAAGTACCTAATTGCATCTATTACTTCACTCATTCTCTTTCTCCTCCCATTCTGTCCAATATATATCTCCCTCTATATAGTCCATCTCGTAATCTTTTTTAGTATATCCATCTGTCAGCAAACACTTTTCACTACATATATATTTATCTGCGAATGGCATAGCATACCCTACATACATTTTCTCGCCACATTTATTACATTCTTTCATTTTATTTCTCCTTTTCGTTTATTTTTTTAATATGTTAAAATGACCTATGGGGGGAATCACACCCCCCATCTCTTGGTCATCAGCACCTCTGACTGCTCTTAGCAATAACAACCAACATTCTTTGCATTTTTTTGTTGTTGCAGTCGTGCCTATGTTCTGATCCCATGCATTTAACTTCCTTTCGTTAGTTAAATTTCAGAACAGTTTTATGCTACTAATTTTAAACAACCATCTACCCATAACTTATTATGATTAAAGTCTGAAGATGTTTGTTTCTTATTGTGCCAGAATACATCAGTTCCTGCATTGAGAAAATCCCATCCAGTTCTTGTATCATATTCTTCATTTGTTAAGAAGTTATCCATTGCTTTACCGAATACAGATGTACCCATTGTGTTGAATTGTCTCTTTCTCATCTCTGATATGTCTTTTACTCTTATGAAATGCTTAGATAAATTAGAACACTTGTTAGCAAATTCTACGATATTTTCTTCAGCATGATTAATTATTTCCATACTCTTTTCCATATCATATTCCCAATCAGCATTCTGAATATCATGCTTAAAGTTATATTCAGAAAATTCATCTCTTGAAGTCATACCATTAGTGCATGCTAATCTATAAGCGAATAATACCATCTTTGCTCTTGTTGAACCATCGTATGAGTTCCATACACCAAGTCCTAAGCCTAAATTATCACCAACTTGTACTTCAGCATCAAACTCATCTAAACACTGCCAAGTTTTAAAGAATTGTTTACCATTCCAAAATTCTTTTTCTGTATCAAAGTTTAAATTTGAATAACTCATAATTTCTTCAGCCATGTTAACAATCTCTTTATTAGGAACAAGGAGATAATCAGAAGATACAATACCTACTTCACTCCAAGGTTTCTCTGGATTATCTGTTTGAATTTTAACACCATAAGCTTTAGATTTCATAAATCCACCATAAGCTAATTGTTCTTTTTGTATCTCTGCGTAAGGTGATACATTCTTTAAGTCGTTTCTTACCATTATTTCAGTCCTTTTACATAAGGGTTTTTAGTTAAGTCTGCACCAGGTATCTTTGTACCTTCTCTTAATGCTGACATCATTTTTCTTTTGTCTAACTTTTTTGTTGTTACTTCTACCCAATACTCTTCAGGTATTTTACTTTCGTCTATTATATCTACAAAAGCAGATTGCAATACCTTTATTGGATTAAAGTCTGACTGTGCAGGTAGTTGTCCTACAGTTTTATGTGCAGTTAAAACCATATCTTTGATTTGTTTTATTGCATTTTGTCGTTTCTTCTTCTCACCTTGTATTCTTTTTAGATAAGTATCTGCAAGATTAATATCGTCTTGCAGTTTCATTACCCATAAGAATACATTGTCTTCTTTTACTCGAAGTTCATTAAACAGATCTTCTAATTTCTGTTCTATTTCTTCATCACTTGCAAATAAGTCTGCCGTTGCAGTTACTATATCTGTAGTAATATCGAACATACTTCTTTTAGCCATTGTCTATTCCTTTATATGTTTTAATTAATCTACAGTTAATAGGTTCAAGATGAACATAAAGTCCTTCCTTCTCTCTATTAGCTACACATTCTAATATTAGATAATTGATCTCTCCATTATCTCTGTATGCTTTGATTTGCATTACTTTGTTTGCAGTATAACCTATTCTTGCACTACCTCTTGACGCTGCTATAGCTGGAACACTATTCTTACTATTCATAGCTTCCTTAGTCATTTCAGATACAGCAAATACAACCATGTTATTTTTAATAGCAACATCTCTTAATGTAGCCATTATTTCTTCCATTTTACCATTCATATCATACTTATTACTTTCCATAAGTCCAATATGATCAACTACAATAATCTCAGGCTTAATACTCATTAAGTCTATTCTTTTTTGTAATTCAAAAGGAAAACAAGGTTTATAATCAATAGTTAACCATTCAGAATCATCTTTAAAGTCGATAACTCCAGTTCTAAGGTCTCTTTCTATTTCATCATAGGTTTTACCACCTCTTATTTGTACATGCCTTATATACATCTGTCTTGGTGACATTTCCATCTCTAAGAAATAAGTTGGTTTCTTAAATGCTGCTACCCAATTATGAATTAACATTGTTTTCATACATTTAGGCGGTGCTTGAACAATAACAAGTTCCCCAGGATATATAGGAAAGTCTTCATTATAAAGTCCACCTACATTTAATGGTTTAATTCCTGATTGATAAAATGCTACAGCTTGTTCTGCCATACCTAAGAAATCAATCATATTATTATCTTTCTTTGCACTATATAACCTACAAGATTGTTTACAAAACTCATCTCTTATCTTATCATTACAGCCATAGTTATTACCATTACCATTATGACCTGAATAAGCAGATTCTACAATCCTATCTATTTCAGAATGAGTAAAAGGTTTATTAGCCTCACTTACTTGGTCTGCCCAATTACGCATAATCAACTTTACTACATTTTCAGGATATCTCCATCTAAACCATGCAGATAATCTTAAAGCTATAGCATGTCTTTTACCATATCCAGTCCATTTAAGCATATCTTGTATGCAAGGATAGTTTACAGGATCTGCATGCCTACCAAATTCGTCACTTGGCTTTATTGCTGTTTTTGGTTTAGTTAAAGTAATAGATGTTGTCTTTTTCGGAAAAGCGTCGAATATAGGTTCTACTTCTTCTCTAAACCCATAAGTATCTACTACCCTTGTTTTACTTGCAAATAATTTTATGTCTTTAACTGTAATTTCTGACATATCCATATCTTTAAGCAATCTATCTAAAGGTACTTTATACAATCCACTCTTGGTATTGACTGTATTAGTACATCTAATCAACCTTACTTTATCAGTAACACTTACATCTGCAAATTTAAATATATCCTTGTTAGACAAGGCTTCTTTAACATACAAATGTAAATCCTTATGACCTTCCCACTTAAAAGAGTCTTGAGGAATTGATATATGAAAACCAGTACCAGAAAAGAATGGTTTATATGGAACATTTAAGTCTATAAGAAGTTCAATCAGATCTGCTGCTGCATCTCTACCTTCTATAAATGTTTCACCATCAACATCCAAAATATGTTCTTTTGCAAGATATATTATTCCATTATATCCAGCTATTTTCCTGTTTTCTGATACATAAGTTCTTGCATCATTATCATAACAAAACAAAGACATGAATTTATCTCGACCACCTTTAATCTTAAATACTTCTAATTCATCTAAGAAATTGCCTCTATTTGAGAGGCTTTGTGCGTATTCTCTTATCATATTTCTCCTATAGACTAAAAGAGGCAGGATATACCCACCTCTTTAGTCGTTTTGTTATGGTTATTTTATTCCCAAGGATCTTTAGTATCATCATCCTTTGAATCTGGACTCCATTCATCTTCAACTTCTTCTTCTTGATTTGGTATCCAAGGTAAGATGTTATTCTTCAAGACATAAGCTTTAGAATCGTCTATTTGATCTTGTGTCCAATCTTCTATATCATTCTTAAATGGAAGACCAGGTAATACATTATCAGATATATCAGAGTAACCTTTCTTATTCTTATAGAAATAAACTGTAAGGCTCTTCCCTACAAGATGATGTGGTTCAATTTCGATATTAACTCTAAAATCACCTTCAGATTCAGCTACTTCTGTAATACCAGCATTAGCATATCTAAAAGCACGAGTTATATTAAACTCTTCTTTAGTTTTTTTGTTATGTTTTTCATGTAGTCTTAACTTACAATTTGTTGGATAATCAACAAAGAATACATCCATATATTTAGTTCCACCATTATCATAAGCACCTTTTTCAGCACTTTCTATTTCCAATGATTTCCAACCTACAGAATAATCTGCAAAGTTATTATTTCCTTTTTTTACTGTAATAACAGCCATTTTTAACTTCCTTTATTTAATGTTTTTAAAGCGTATGTTTTACCAGCACCAGGTGTACCAAGTATTAATATCTTAGCACCATCCCAAGTTCTCTCTTTTGCTGCATTGAATAGTAATTGATAATCTTGGGGTATCTCTCTATCTAACAATTGAGTTCTATCCTTTGCATTATCATACATTTCACTTTTTGCAGTTCTCCATACAAATTCAATATTACCTTTCAAGTCTTCATTAGTCTTTGCGTATAATACAAAATCAAACCATTTAGATATATCTTCTTTTGTTGATCCATCTATGTATGGTAAGATTTTATCTGTACCATCACTCATAGTCTTAATTTTAGCATGACAATTGCAAATTACTATACCAGGTAATAAAGTTATCATATCCAAGAGCTTATCTAAGGTATTCTTTAGATCTGACCAGTCACCAAATTCCATCTTGTTGTTACTACCCATTAGACTTCTCATATACTTCTTTGAAAGTTCTGAAATTGTATCTATTACAATACCATCTATTTGAGTACTGTTATTTGGTATAACTTTAGCTTCTGTTTGTTTTAATTTAATTCCACCAATATCTATTGAAGATTCAACATTCTTTTTAGAATATAATTGCTTCACGATACCCTGAAATTCTCTATAGGTGTTTGGCTTCAGTGTTGGATAACCAAACAAATTCAACATATCTTTATCAGAACCAAGAGTCTTTGCTCCATGTTCTAAATCAAAATATAGTATCTTTTTTTGTCCCATATTTTCCTTTTTTATTTAGAGGTTAAAAGGGCAACATTTCCATAATGTCGCCCCGTTAAAATTACACTATTACTTAGCATTTTCATCATTATTTTTAATCATTCTTGTAATAATTTTATGCATTTTATACACATCTTCTTCCATGAAAGTATCTTTATCAGCATGTATTCTTTCCTTTAAAAGATTAGATATTGTTTCATACCTTGCATCAACAATACGCATGTATTTTTTTGTGTCCTTTATTGCATATCCCAGTTCTGCAATATTAGAGCCTAACAACTTCATTTCTTCCATGATATTATCTATACTTAAATCCATCTTTTTCATGTGTTATGTTTCCTTAAATTATTTAAAGTTTTTTCTATCTTTTTTTCTAAAGATATGTTGGTGAATTTCTTTACTTCCTGTGTTACTTTGAAGAGTTTTTTATCAGGAATATGTTCTAAATATTCATTTATTCTACGAGTGTAGAATACTCTTTTACTTTCTTTCATAAGGTTTCTCTCATTTCTTTCATTTTCTTGTCAAACTTCTTATCACTTTTTAAGACTTCTCTTAATCTCTTTTTTATATCACTCTTTTCAAGATCATCGAAAAAGATTAGAATAGCTTCTATTTTACCTATTACTTTACCATTTTGTCTTGCGTAAAGTCTTCCTATGTCTATCATACTGTCTCCTTTTAATGTTCTGCTTGAATATAACATCCAGAATTTTCATTATCTTCCATATACACTCGGATTTTTTCTCCAAAACAATAATCTGCATATTCTGAAAGATAATGTCTTAATTCTTTATCTGTCAATTTAATATTATTTTCTTTAAACATATCTAATAACATTTCATCGTTATAACTATTATTATTATCAAAAAATTCATTAAATAGGTCTAACTTATTTCCTAATTCTTTGACAATAACTTCAAGCTCTTCTTTAATTGGTTGTAGTTCTTCAAACCCATACTCTGTATAATTAGGTTCATAACTAATAGCTCCAAACCTTTCAGGTACAGAGCTTGATTGAACAGCAAACCAAAACTTCCCATCTACATCTCCATGATAATATCTTCCCATGTTTATTCCTCTCTTTCTAAGAATACTACATCTTTTGTAATGTTTTCAAAATAAGTATTGTTTAATAGATTATTATTAGTCTTCGTTTGATTTGGATGTATATAACTTATTACTAAATTATCATTTCTCCATGTTCCTCGTTGAGATTCTTCCCTATGAAGATCTCCTCCTCCCATGCTCCCTTTTTCAGAATTACATAAAATTGGTATGGGATGCAAGTAATCTTTATCTCTTCCAACTTTTTTAAAATATAAAAAGATCAATTCTACCATATCAATGTAGCACTCTTTATCTACATTAATAATATAATAGAGAAACACCGCATCTGTTTCATTTATCAAGGATGTTTCATCTCTTTCTACATCATCCCAAGTTATATCACTACTATTATTTTTCTCGTGGTAATCACATAACCAATCGAGTCGAAATATTGGACTCACGCTCTCATCATCACTAATAACACTATGCAATACTTTGTTTACATAAGTATTCATTAAATAACTATGTTCCATAAGTTTAGCCCCATTTTCTACACTCCATGTATCAAACATGGTTTTTTCAATATCATCTTTGATGACTACAGCATTGTAATATGCACCCATTAATTACTCTCCTTTATTTTCTCTGTTATTTTAGATTGACTTAAACCTTTAATCTTTAGATTAATTACTTTGTTTACAAAAGACTCCATATTTCCTTCGAAATTCGTATAACTATCGAGGGAACATTGATATAAAGTCTTAGTAGTATCCTTTATATATAGCATATTATTTAGAAAATATGCTTCAGCAATATAATCTTCATTATTTACTGTATATATTTGTTTATGATTATAGTTTATCATAAACACATTCCTGAAATTAAAAACTCTCTGTCTTTTTTACTCAAATATGGGAATGCATCCTGTATTAATGCACCATTCCTATACTTAAATAAATCTTCAGCTTTTACTTTTACTTTATTTTTTTTCATGGTATTATGCCATAGACCTTCTATGACATAATAACCATCTTCTTTTTCAATTCGGCAATGCCGGTCTGCATACCACATTATTCCTCCTTTACAAAATATGTTATTTTTTCGTCACATTCAGGACAATTAACTACATCGTGATAAAATGTCCTTTCACAATTTATGCATGCCACTATAGTTGGTTTGTCAAAATACCAAATTATTTGCTTGTGACAAGCACAGTTCTTGTGTGTTTCTTTATATAGACATCTATGACAGGTTCTTTCATCCATGTCCATATCACTTTTATCAAACTTATGCTTGCATATACTACATGTCCACATTATTCAATCTCCAATTTAAGTTTAGATGTAATCATCCATTGACAATTGGATTCTTTAAATCCATGTTCATATAAATAATCTGCAGGAAAGTCCCAATCATCATCTATATAATTATTTATATAGATAGTATCATCTGAAAAATCAAGTATTATTATCTTCATATTCTTCCTTTTCTTTATCTGTTAAAGTATCTACACATTTCTTACATAGATACTCAGTTTCTTCTATAACATAATTTTGCATTTCTTTGCAGAATGTTTCTTTTCCACAACTATCACAAGCTATATATGCTCTCATTTATATTCTTCCTTCATCTGCAAAGGAGTAAAACTTCTCTCTACAGATAATTATATGATCATGGACAGTAATGCCCATGACTTTACAAGCCTTGACAATCTCTTTGGTTATACTTCTATCATTCCCACTTGGATTATTATTTCCTGAAGGATGATTATGTGATAATATAACTGCAGCAGCCTCTTGTTTAAGGCACTCTTTTATTATCTCCCGTATATGAACGGAAGAAGACATTAAACTTCCTCTAAACATCAATTTTGTGCTTATTATTGCATTTCTCGCATTAAGAAATACAATATAAAACTGTTCAATATCTCGATCTTCGTTGTATAAAGGTCGAAGATGTCTTGCAGTATCATCTGAACTACTAATAACATCTCCTAATGGTATTTCAAACCTTCTATTATATTCAGACAATAATGCACTATCAGATATTTTATTTAGATTCATCTTTCCTTCCTTCCTTTATCATCCATTAATTCATCACAATCTGTTATTTTATAATCAATGAATATTCCTTCTTCCCAATTTCTATCACTTGCTAATTCTTTAGCTTCTGCTTCAGAATTAGCTTTTATAAGAAATTCTCTATATTCTACCATAGTAATACTGTATATCTTCATTTATAGATCTCCTTGTTATAGTAGTCATTCATATCTGAAATATCTTTATCAGTTATTTCAGAATTTTCTCTTTCTTCAATCCATTCACATTCCATTTGATACTGAATGGATTCTTCTTCTAACTCTTGTTTTAACCCTATTGCTTCTAACAACAGGGTTTTTTCTATACAATCAAGATTTAATCGATTATATAGACGATTGAATACTTGTTCTTTTTCAATTGGATTCATTCTTCCTCCCATACTGTCCAATAGATGTCTCCATTTGTAAAATCAAGGTTAAATTCTTTCTGGGTATATCCGTCTGTAAATAGACAGAGTTTACTACAAAAATATTTATCTGTAAATTCCTTGATATACCCACTATTCATTTTCTCTCCGCATTTACTACAACACCTTTTTATTTTTTTTTCCCCTTCCTTTACACAACGAACAGAAAACCCGAATCGCTTATTGAATCTGCATGGGAAAACTTTCTTTTCATCGCAGCTTATGGTTTGGGTCCATGCATAGAGATTAAAGATCTCAATAGAAGACCAAAAGCAGCCATGATTTCCTATATCGAAGTAATTACCATCATCACAACGATAGCCAGCATAAGTTGGGTTTTGTAATAATTCTTTTCTTACTTTAACTTCATTCCATTCTGTATTTGAAGGAATTTTCCAACCTTCAGGTGCTAATCCTCTTTTATCGTTTACTGCATACCAATTATATAAGTAATTACCTTCCTCATTTATTGAATATGCTCCAATGCATTTTTGTCCGAACTCTTCCCATTGTTCATTACTTTTAGCTAATGGGATAGAGTTTCCATTTCTATATTTTTTGACCTTCAGGTCATTTCCTAATATTAATGTAAATTTTAAATTACTCATTTTCTCTCCTTATTAATAAAAAGAGGGCTAAGACTAATCTTAACCCTCTCAACCACAGGAATACAATTAATCTATGTTGAATTTCAACATCTCTTGATTAATCGTAAATATTTTGTTGTTCATAAGACTTCTAACAGTATTAGAAATACTATCTCTTCGAAGTCTCATGTGGTTTATTGTTGGCATTAATTCATCAACAGTAAGGGCATAAAAATACCCTTTAGCGCAACTCGCTATAGGATGACCCTCTCTTCTCAACAACTTTATTAATTGTCGTATTTCTGACCCTTTCAGGTTAAAATACGCTTCAATTTTTTTAGACTTAACAGGATTATTAATCCCATTAAGTTTTATTTTTTCTAAGAGTTCTTCTTTTTTGAACTCTGCTTTTTTCGATATTTGTATGTGGGGTTCGAAGTCCCCAATTTTCATATTACTCATCATATTTTCCCTACATGATGAACTTGGTTATAAATCATGTTTGATTTAATATTCCTGTCAATTGATAGTTCTGTTTCTGCTATTATGCAGAACTCGAAGATATACCAACAGTCTTTTAACTCACTATATTTTTTACGATAGCGTGCTGCTATCGCATTTTTCTTATCTTGTAATAAGTTTCTCTTTTTCATTATTTTCTCCTGTTTATTATTCCATCCTTACTCAATACACCATGTATTGCTATCCCTTTGGAAGATAGACTGGTAAGTTAAATAGTTACAACAGTTTATTAGACTTATCAACAAGTTATCAACAAATGTTAATAAGTCTAATAATGGTTATTTTATTTCTCTTCGAGAATTATGAGTCTTGAAGAGAAGATCATATAGATCCTTTATTTCTTCAGGACTCATACTTTTTAGTTTATCTTTAGAATAAAGACCGCTCTTTAAGAGAAACTTTATTCTTCTAAGATGCTCTAAAACTTCATTCATTTTTACCTCCTTT
>Ga0209992_10004519_pt1 | contig 10877 bp, 9 predicted proteins | sample 2SBtaG_2_FD_182564 | JGI IMG/M metagenome (GOLD analysis project Ga0209992, IMG submission 182564) | Deep subsurface microbial communities from Kolumbo volcano to uncover new lineages of life (NeLLi) - 2SBTROV12_ACTIVE470 metaG (SPAdes)... | ecosystem: Environmental > Aquatic > Marine > Volcanic... | reverse complement strand
ATCAACACCGCCATGGTTAGCTTTTATCGTTTCAAATAATGCTTTAATTGAATCATTGTCAGTAACATTAAGCACCAAACCATTTCCCGCGCCTAAGTACTCGCTAATATTGTCCGCACCATTTTGAGATGTTGCGGTACCAATAACGGTGGCGCCAAGTGTTTTTAATTGGCTTGCAATTGCTTTACCAATACCACGACTTGCACCTGTTACTAAAGCAACTTTACCTTCTAAAGAGAACATATCTATTCCTATTAATACTATTTCTAATTACTTAACTAATTCAATAGCTTTATCTAATGATGCTTGATCATTAACAGCCACACAATTTATTGATTTATCAATTCGCTTCATTAATCCTTGTAAAACTTTTCCTGGACCGACTTCAAGTACAGTATCCACGCCACTAGCCGCTAATTTTTGTACTGATTCAGTCCAACGAACAGGGCTATACAATTGTTTAACTAAAGCTTGTTTTATAGCACTAACATCAGTTTCAAGAGCAACATCAACATTATTGATAACACTAATACTAGGCGAATTAAAATCAATCGCGTTTAATTCATCAGCTAATTTTTCCGCTGCGTCTTTCATTAATGCGCAATGAGAAGGAACGCTAACAGGCAAAGGTAATACACGCTTGGCACCAGCTTCTTTACATGCCACACCAGCACGTTCTACCGCCTCTTTATGACCTGCAATAACAACTTGGCCTGGAGAATTAAAATTAACCGCACTAACAACATCATTTCCAGCTACGGTTGCACAAGCATCGATAATAGCTTGATCGTCTAAGCCAATAATAGCCGCCATTGCACCAACACCATCAGGTACAGAGGCTTGCATTAACTCACCACGTTTTTCTACTAACTTAACCGCTTGCTCCAATGAAATAACTTCAGCACAAACCAAGGCAGAATATTCACCTAAACTATGACCGGCTAATAACGCTGGCTTGTTATCGTTTTGTGCTAGCCATAACCGATACAAAGCAACACTTGCTGTTAATAACGCAGGTTGAGTAAAACTGGTTTGATTTAGTTTTTCAGCAGGGCCTTGGCTAATTAATTGCCATAAATCATAACCTAATGCTGCTGAAGCTTGAGAAAATGTTTGTTGAACAATTTCATTATCGTGAAAATCAGCAAGCATACCTACAGTTTGCGAACCTTGTCCGGGAAAGACAAACGCTAAATTATTTTGCATTTTAATAACCTAAAGTTTTATAAAAATAAGATAGCTAATAAATTAGTTTTATTAGCTTATATAGCTAGTGAATATCGCAATTATGTAGATTTTGTTCCAATTTTGCTTGTATCTTGTTTGGAACCTGACGTTCTACTTCTTTAATTGCTTCTTCGATAGCACTATAAAAAGCCATTTCATTGGCATTACCATGGCTTTTAACGACAATTCCGCGTAATCCTATCAAACTTGCACCGTTGTACTGGTCGGGGTTCAGTATTTTAAAGAGTTTTTTTATGGTTGGAGTTAATAATTTACCGATAATTTGACTAAAAAAGCTGTGCGAAAAATGATTTTTAAGCTTTTGGTAAACTAAACGAGCAACTCCTTCGCAGGTTTTTAATGCCACATTACCAACAAAACCATCACAAACGATCACATCAGCTTTATTGGCAAAAATATCATTACCTTCAACAAAGCCAATATAATTAATGTCGTCGTTTGCAGCTAACTGAACGGCGGCTTGCTTGATATTATCACTACCTTTTATTTCTTCTTCGCCCATATTTAATAAGGCGACACGAGGGTTACGAATACCGTCAACTGTTTCAGCCATAACCGAGCCCATTAAACCAAATTGATACAACACTTGCGAATCACAAAAAACGTTGGCCCCTAAATCAAGCATAAACACATGTTTGTTTTTATCATGGGTAGGTAAAGCAGAAATAAGCGCAGGACGATCTACATCGGTTATCGTTTTTAACACAAAATGCGCGGTGGCAAATAAAGCCCCAGTATTACCGGCACTTACACAAGCTTGCGCTTCATTATTAGCTACTAAATCAAGTGCTTTACGCATTGAAGAGTCTTTTTTGAAACGAATAGCGTGAGCAGGCTCATCACACATTTCAACCGTTTGAGTTGAATGTTTAATCGATAATTGACTTGAATTTATATTGGGAAATTTTGCTAATGCAGTAGTAATAGTATCTTCATCACCACAAAGAATTAAGTGAAGATTAGGATTTTCTTTTATGGCATGAATTGCCGCAGGAATTGTTATATGGGGGCCTTTATCGCCCCCCATAACATCTAACGCTAAGGTCAGATCAGTCAAAGCAATAGCGCTTATTTAGCGATTACTTTTTCACCTTTGTAAAAGCCATCAGCTGTTACATGGTGACGACGGTGAGTTTCACCAGATACTGGATCTACTGATAAGTTCTCTGCAGTTAATGCATCGTGTGAACGACGCATACCACGTCTTGAACGAGATTTTTTACTCTTTTGAACAGCCATTGCCCTACTCCTAAAATCGTTTAGTTACTTAAGTTTTTTCAATACGTCAAATGGATTTGGTTTATCAAGCTCTTCTGGTAACTTACCCCAGGTACTGTTTGCAGGAGCCTGACAATCGTCAAGTTCATGCTTAGGAATTAAGGGGATAGCTAATAGTAATTCGCTTTCCACTAACTCACGCAAGTTAACTTCACCATTTTCATCTAATTCTATTGCATCATAATATGATGGCAATTCGTCAGCTTGTTCTGCTTTTTTTACTGGACTAAGGCTAAAATCGACACTTAGTTTTTGTTCAAAAATTTCATTACAACGCTGACATGTTAATCCAACTTTAGTTGTGCCCGTACCAGAAACTACGTTTAAGCCTTGTTCATCAACATAAAATTGAATAATAACATTCATTTGCCCGTTACACTCTTCAGTTGCAGCGCGCAATCTTTCAAATTCCGACAATTCAAAATAGCCGTCGCACACTAACTTGCGTTGCGCACTTTTGAACGGGTCAATTGTTATTGGAAGTTTAAGATTTTTCATAAGGCGCGCATAATAATGCTAGTCATGCTCTGTGTCAAAAGAAAATCGCGCTTTTAAGTAAAATAAACTAAATTTAGTTAAAAATTAAAGTATAGGAAAAATAAATGCTCTTTTTAGTCTACACTCAATTTATTATCTTTGCATAAATCACCGTGGCATTAGCTTAATGAATAGTAACGATAAAACGTGTTCATATATTGATCCTACAGGGCATCGTTGCCCTAATCATTGTGAAAACAATGAAACTTGCTATTGGCATGACGCTAAAATAGACAAATCAACCTCTGATATAAAATCCAAATTAGAAGCGTATGCAAAATCAGGGGGATTTTTAAGAGGGATCATCTTAAAAAAAGCACAATTATCGGGTATAGATTTAGTGCATCATCATAGTAAAGAAGGTTACGACTTATCTTACGCAGATTTTTATCGTGCTAATTTACAAAATGCCCACTTGTTTAATTGTAACTTAAAAAATGCCAGTTTAATGAAAGCAGATTTGCGTGCAGCAAATCTACATCGAGCCAAACTGCAAAACACTAATTTATTAGGCGTGCGATGGCGAGATAGTAAAATTGAAAAAATTCAATTAGGGGAAAAGTTACGACAACAGCAGCTAGCTAAGCAGGCTTATAAAAATAAAGATCAAATTGCAGCAATCGATTATTTAGAGCAAGCAGAGGAAATTTACCGTGACTTACGTAAACATAGCGAACAAGAAGGCATGTTTTCTTTATCTGGCAAGCTTATTCAAAAAGAACTAACCATGCGACGGTTGCAATTACCTAGATACAGCAGTCAGCGTTTTTTTTCGAAGCTTATTGATATTTTTTGCGGATATGGTGAAGCGCCTTTACGTATTATCAGTTTCTCATTAATGCTTATTATATGTTGTGCATTTATTTATATGTTTACCGGATTAAATTTTGAGGGCGAAATTCAATATTTAGAATGGCATTATAGTTGGGCAAAAAATAGTGAAATCTTTTTTTCCTCCTTATATTACTCCGTTGTCACCTTTACTACCTTAGGTTATGGTGATTTTACCCCTGTGGGTCTATCTCGTGCGGTCGCCGCATTTGAAGCGTTTACTGGCAGTTTTACTATTGCACTGTTCGTGGTAGTTTTTGTCAAGAAAATGACTCGATAAACTTATTTAACGCTATTAACTATTTTGTGGCAAATCAGCAAAATTTTTCACTAAAAATAATGCTGCACTATCATCGATACAGCTACGAATAAATGTCGATAAATAGTTAGACTCGGCAACAAATTTTGCATAATCTAAAATGCCGCTATATAAATGCTGATTACACAGTTGCTTTATTATAGGTTCTGGAAACGCAAGTCGGGTTGCCAGAAGCATTTGATAACTTTGTCGATGAGCAAAAATATCATCAACAAAAAACAAATCGTAGCTGATCCCTGTCGTTTTAACTTTTTTCGGCGTTAAAATATAATCAGCCATAGCAATAACCATTAAAGTGTATTTGGTTTGCTTATCGCTATCTGCTCGTAATGTGATTACCGGTTTATTTTCAATACCGGTGCGAATAGTGGCAAGATCAGTTAATTGTTCATCGAGTGTAATTTGAATTCCTAAGCTTTTTGCAATTCCCATAATATTAATATGATCATCAATAATGTTTTTTTTGATCATATCTTTCACGAACAAACTATCCATAAAACCTCATGTAATTTACGACTATTTAAAAGTAAAAATAAAAATATTAAATTTTATTCTTTATACAGTGTATTTATCGCTTTTTCAAAAACAATGCCCCTGTTAGAATAACACCATTATTATATATACTCATGATAATTCAAAATATCTGTTTCTGGATGACTGAGCATTTCGAGGTAACATGAGTATAACTAAACACTTAAAAAGAACAAATTGAATGCAATTGTGCTTTTACTATGTGTTCTTATTATTACGGAATTTATTTTCAATGCGTACAAGTCAATATTTACTTTCTACATTAAAAGAAACACCAGCAAATGCTGAGGTTATTAGTCATCAATTAATGCTACGTGCCGGTTTAGTCCGTAATGTTGCCTCAGGCTTATACACTTGGTTGCCAACCGGTTTAAAAGTTCTCAAAAAAGTTGAGAACATCGTCAGAGAAGAAATGCAACGCGCAAATGCTATTGAAGTATTGATGCCAATGGTACAACCTGCTGACTTATGGGAAGAGTCTGGCCGTTGGGATGATTATGGTCCAGAATTATTACGCATTAACGATCGCCATCAGCGCCCTTTTGTTTTGGGCCCAACACACGAAGAGGTGATTACAAAATTAGTGAGTAATGAAATAAGTAGTTATAAACAGCTCCCTTTAAATGTTTTTCAAATTCAAACGAAATTTCGTGATGAAATTCGTCCTCGCTTTGGTGTTATGCGTGGTCGTGAGTTTTTAATGAAAGATGCTTACTCATTTCATTTAACACAAGAGTGTTTAGATAATACTTACCAAACAATGTTTGCTGCTTATTGTCGTATTTTTGAACGTTTAGGATTGAACTATCGTCCAGTATTAGCCGATACAGGCTCCATTGGTGGCGAAACATCACATGAATTTCATGTTCTTGCTGAATCAGGTGAAGATGACATAGCCTTTAGTGACAGCAGTGACTTTGCAGCTAACATAGAAAAAGCAGAAGCGTTAGCACCGCAAGGTGAACGACCCGCTCCAACGCAAGCATTAACTAAAGTGGCAACGCCAAACAGCAAAACCATTGAACAAGTTGCTCACTTTTTATCGGTAGATGAAAAAACCACAGTTAAAACTCTTTTAGTGTGTGGTAACGAAACGAAACAAGGTGAAACACCTATCATCGCTCTTGTATTACGCGGCGATCATCAATTAAACGAAATAAAAACTGAACATTTACCCCAAATAGCAAGCCCATTAACGTTTGCTAGCGATGAGCAAATATTCGCAGCAGTTAATTGTAATGCAGGCTCTATTGGCCCGGTAGGTTTAGATATAGAAGTCGTTGTTGATCGTAACGCAGCTCATTTAGCTGATTTTGTTTGCGGAGCAAATGAAGACGATTATCATTATACCGGTGTTAACTGGGATAGAGATTGCGCTAATTACAGCATTGCAGATATCCGTAATGTGGTAGCAGGCGACCCAAGCCCTTGTGGCAAGGGAACAATAGAAATTAAACGTGGTATTGAGGTCGGTCATATATTCCAATTAGGAGAAAAATATGCCGAGGCGATGAATTGTGGGGTGTTAACCGAAGCAGGTAAAAACCAAACATTAACCATGGGCTGTTATGGTATAGGTATTTCTCGTATTGTTGCCGCAGCTATCGAACAAAATCACGATAAATATGGGATAAAATGGCCTGCGGCTATAGCACCATTTCAAGCGGCAATTGTGCCCATGAATATGCACAAATCAGCAAGAGTTAAAGAAACAGCAGATAAATTATATGCTCAATTACAACAAGCAGGAATTGAAGTACTTTTTGATGATAGAAAAGAACGTCCTGGCGTTATGTTCGCAGATCATGAATTAATGGGGACACCATTACTCTTGATCATTGGCGAACGCAATTTAGATGAGCAAAAAATTGAAGTAAAAAATCGCATTAGCGGTGAAAAGTCATTAGTTGCTATTGATGATGTTATGTCGTTATTTTAAATAAATAACTTAACTATTGTCATTCGCTTATTATGTTAATAAGCGAATGACACTTATCTCTAACATAATAAACATCGATTCATTTAATAAAAATCATGAGCAAATAATATGTTAAAACCAAACCGTTATTCGTCAATATTCAGTTTATTTTTATTTCTTTGGTTATTATTATTTTCTCTGCATAGTCTCGCTAAAATACCACAAAAAATAGATTTTACCCATCAATATCAACACAGTTTTATTGATAAACACATTTCTTTAAATAATTCTCATATTGTTAGTGATTTAGAAAAAATCATTGTTTCTGGCAAATTATCTAGTAATGAAAAATACTTTAGTCATTACAATTTATCTTATGCCCTGTTTAAGCAGCATAAAAAAAATGCCTCATTGAAAGCAATCAGCCAAACTACTCAATTATTAAATGAAAGTCAGCGAAATAGCTCTTCAACTTTAGATCCTTATCATTTGGCAAAAAGCCTGCTTTTACGCGCTAAAATTTTAGGTATTCTCTTTAGAGATACCCAAAAAGCGATCATAGAACTAGAGAAAGCGATAAAAATCAACGAATCTAGTAACAATGATAAAAAAGTTCAACTGCAGTTTGATCTACAAACAGCTATGGCTCAAGCATATAATCAATTAGCTAATTTAACAAAAGCTAAAACGTATATTGAACAAGCGTTAATTACCGCCGAAAAACTTAACAATAAAAATGAAACAATATATGCACTGGTCATTTCAGGACGTATTGCATATCAACAAGAAAATTTTTCAAAGGCCTATCAAGAATATTTAAAAGCATTGCAACTTTCTGATGAACATACTCCTAAAAAACGTATTGCCTCAATAGAGTTAAGACTAGCTATCGCCTATGAAGCTCAAAATGTTTATGATCAAGCGCTTATTCACGCTCAAAAGGCCGTAAATTTATATAGTCAACTCAGTGAAGAACGTTTACAAATAAAATCATTACGCGTATTGGGCAATATTTACTTATCATTAAGACAAGACATTGATCGAGCTTTAGTACATTTTATCAATGGATTAACTATAGCAAAACGAATAAATGATCCTTATTCAATGGGACAAATTCAACATTTAATTGGTAAAGCCTATTTATTAGAAAATAATACCGAACTTGCCCCTAAATATTTACAAGGTGCCCAAGATATATTGAAAAAATCAAAAGATTGGTTTTATTTGGGTTTAAATACCATAGAAATGGCAAAATTAGCTCAACTTAATAAAAAGCCCACAAAGGCGATTGAATTACTTAAAAGTGTGCTAACAAACCAACATAGTCAAAACTACCCGGCTTTAGTTAATGAAACGCATAAAAATTTACTAAAACTTTATGTCGAGCAAAAACAATATAAAAATGCTTATTTATTACAACAAAGTTTACTATCGAACAATTCAGAGGCAAACAATTCAGAGATAAAACATACTGATGTAAAAAACAAATTTACAAAAAACGTTAAATTAAAAGTCTTAAACGAAGAATTAGCTAAAAATAAAAAATCAAATGCCATTTTTGAACAAAAATTAGCGAGCCTAACAAAACAACAGTATTTTTATTGGTTAATTGTTTTACTACTTTGTGTTGTCATAATGATCATTTATAAGCAACGAAGTAACTTACAAAAAAAATATCAGAACAGCCGTTTAAACAGTCTACTCACATGGTCTGCGTTTAAAAATATGCTTATCGATAATGCTCCTCAAATGACAGGGATTTTATTAATTCAAAATAACAGTCCTATGCAACGCTATTTCTTAGAGACCTCGGAGAATGGCTCACAAACAGACCAACAAGAAAGTGAGTGCTTTAATAATGACGAAAATCTCATTGCTACGCTAACCAAGGATCCTTCTTTTACTAACCTGAGTACATATCACAATTTACTGTGTGTTTTATGCAAAGACGAATATATTAACCTACACCCCCAATTAAATTTAATAGCATCAGAGAATGACCAACTAAGTTTCACTTGGATTGATTTAAGTGATTTTCCCGAGCACATATCGTCATCCTGTCTATTGTTAATAGAATTGCTTTGCCATTATATTTTAGAAAATAAACAATTAATAAACATCAGCGATAACAATGATCGTTACAATCAAATATCAATAAACACACAAGCGATGCCATTAATTTTTTCAAACGTAGATGATATGAATAGACAAAAAGTTGCAAAAGGTATTGAAAAAGCAATTCAACAAGGTTTAATTTCAATTAAAAAGATACATTAATTACGACTACTGTAAATAGAATCGCTAAGAGTAATTATACTTGTAGAGCATCCCAATAGATTACGCGGTTAAAATAATGAGCAATATTGTAATTCAACTCTCTAAAAGTCGTAATATTTTGTTGAAACTCACCGTTTTGTTGTGATGGAAAACACTGCCAAACGAACTGATGACAATTATTATAAAGCACATGATAGTCTTGATAACTAAATAACTGTTTTATCGCACGCTCAGATACGAAGTCGGATGCTAACGGTTGAGCAAGTGAATCGCAAGCGATAAAAATTTGTTTTCCCGAACGCTCCTTTATAAATCGTTGACTAGAAATAGGTTTAATTAAACCATTACCATCTAATTCAGCAATGGTGTTATCACCGATCCAAATGCCTGTATGATCGAGTATCCCAGCAACACCACAACAGACTATGGCTCCTATTTGGGGTTGTACACACTGCTCTGTTGTAAAGACATCACTTGGATAAGTCATAACAGGAAACTCATTACTGTTAATATCATTTAAAGTAAGTACTCTATTTTGTTTACCTCGTAGAGATTGGCAAGTTTTTCTATCTTGTTTTAATTCATTAACAGCTATTGCCGATAATGCAGCAGCTCCGAGCCAAAGTAATGGTAAAGGCATATTTTTCTCCTGCTCAAAGGCTATAAATCATAGTAATTAAGGTCTATTAGTCATTTATAAAATAACACTTAACTTAATAATATAAATTAATCGTCTAATTACACGAAAAAAGTTGCAAGCAAGTGTTTCAATAACATTAAATATTAGCAACAATGTAAAGGCTGCATATGAATGCAGTTTTAACAATAATCAGTTAGTGCATAAGTCACCGAGACGACCAAAAATGAAAACCATTGAAAAATCATCAAAATTAAATAATGTCTGTTACGAAATTCGAGGACAAATTGCAGATCAGGCCAAAAAACTCGAAGACGAAGGTCATAAAATATTAAAACTGAATATTGGTAATCCTGCTCCTTTTGGTTTTGAAGCGCCTGATGATATTTTAAAAGATGTGATCCATAATTTACCAAAATCTCAAGGTTACTGTGACTCTAAAGGTATTTACCCCGCTCGTATTGCCGTAATGCAATATTTTCAGCAACAACAAATTAAAGGCGTTGGTGTTGAAGATATATTTATTGGCAACGGTGTCAGTGAATTAATCGTGATGGCCATGCAAGGGCTATTAAATAATGGAGACGAGGTGTTGATCCCAGCGCCAGATTATCCTTTATGGACAGCAGCAGTAAGTTTAGCCGGTGGTAAAGCTGTTCATTATAACTGCGACGACAATAATCATTGGTTTCCTGATATTAAAGATATGGAAAGTAAAATTAATGAGCATACCAAAGCTATCGTGTTAATTAATCCTAACAACCCAACAGGGGCAGTTTATTCGGAGCAAATATTGCTTGAAATAACGGCGTTAGCAAGAAAACACGGTTTAATTATTTTTAGTGACGAAATATACGATAAAGTACTTTATGATCAAGCTAAACATATACCTACCGCAAGATTAAGTGACGATGTGCTTATTATTACCATGGGCGGACTATCAAAAAATTATCGTATTGCCGGATTCAGAGCAGGATGGATGGTATTATCAGGTCCTAAGCAACACGCTAAACCCTATATTGAAGGTTTAAATATCCTCGCCTCAATGCGTCTTTGTGCTAATGTTCCTTGTCAACATGCTATTCAAACCGCTTTAGGTGGCTATCAAAGTATTAATGAATTAATTCAAGGTGATGGTCGACTATTAAAACAACGTAATATTGCTGCACAAATGATCAACGACATTGATGGTCTGTCGTGTCATCCTGCCAATGGTGCTATGTATCTTTTTGTCAAAGTTGATATTGAAAAATTTAACCTCAAAGATGATGAGCAAATGGTGTTAGATATTTTACTTCAAG
>Ga0209992_10004516_pt1 | contig 10883 bp, 14 predicted proteins | sample 2SBtaG_2_FD_182564 | JGI IMG/M metagenome (GOLD analysis project Ga0209992, IMG submission 182564) | Deep subsurface microbial communities from Kolumbo volcano to uncover new lineages of life (NeLLi) - 2SBTROV12_ACTIVE470 metaG (SPAdes)... | ecosystem: Environmental > Aquatic > Marine >... | reverse complement strand
TATGGTAGAAGCAACAACTCTGACAGAACCATATCTAACACTTGCAGAAAAAAATGGTTGTAGAGTAGTTGCAACCGCCTTCTATCACGGAACCGAAGTTGCATCAGATAAAATAGATGCAGAAACTTATTCTAAATTCAATCGTGCTGTATGTGAAGCCGTGCGCCGAATTAATGCGAATAAGAAAAAATATTTGCAATACTTCATTGATTATCACAAAGAAAAAGACCCTGAGATTGCTACTTTAAATATTTCTGATTTACGAGAGAGCAGAATTGTAGTGGTCGAACCAGCACCTATTCCAGAAGATGAATTAGAGAGAACTGCTAATTGGATCAAGAGCTGGGGAATGTTATCAACCACTGAAAATCATAGTGATTTAGTCAATAGGATAATGTAATGGCCACCTCACAATCGCCAGTTTCTAGGCAACCAACAAAACTGGATTACGCAAGTCCGACTCAATTTCGTTTTGGTATACACCAATTACCAAAAGTTGAGTTTTTTGGAACTGCTGTAAATTTGCCCGGCATAACTTTAGGTGTGATTCAACAACCAACACCATTTAAAAATATTCCTATTACTGGTGATAAGTTAGAGTATGAAAATCTGACCTTAACTTTTATCGTTGATGAATATCTAGAAAATTATATTTCTCTTCATAATTGGATGACAGGTATAGGGTTTCCAAGCCAGAGATCACAGTTTTCTACTCATAGAGATGAAACATCAAACACACCGACTGATCCATTAGGATCAACAACAGATATTGGTATTACAAATCCTCCATCACCAGATCGAGCAATGTATTCTGATGCAAACCTTATGATTCTTTCCAATAAAAATAATCCCATTGTGGAAGTCGATTTTCAAAATATCTTTCCAGTATCATTAGGTGCATTAGAGTACAATCAAGATGCAACTGATGTAGAATATATTTCTACTACAGCAGAGTTTGCTTATCAGATTTATGAGTTTAAACCATTATAAATAAAATCGAGCAGAGATTATGATAAACTTTAACAACTTTTCATAATCTTAGACTTAATCTCTAGTGACAACTCGCTGCGGCTCACTAGGGTCAACATAGACAAAGAGAGGAATCATACTCTGCTCATTTTTTTGAAACAAGGTACATTATGAATTTAGATGAATTGAAACAAGAAGCATACAAAGACTTACCCATTACCAACCAAGAGCATCTTGACCAAGAAGCTTTTAAAAATCAAGAGATAAAAGCAAAGTGGTTAGACTACAAAAGTAGATTTGAACTTTTGCTCACAAAGAACAAAGGCGACTATCAAAAGTTGTACCGTGAGAAGTGGGAATATTACGGTGGCAAAGCTGATGCAAAAATATATGTCGCAAAACCTTTTGACTTAAAGGTTCTCAAAACAGACCTTCAAATGTATATCACTTCTGATGAGGAAATTATTAACCTGTCAAATAAGATAACTTATTTGGAGACAGTAGTAAAATATATTGAAGGTGTAATAAGATCAATTGACAACAGAGGTTGGGATACAAAAAATGCTATTGAATGGAAAAAGTTTGAAGCTGGAATGATATAATGGATGTAGAAAAATATATTGGTTATTACAGTGATGTATGGGAACATGATCTTAACTGCGATGGTATAATAGAAACAAACTATGACTATCAACCATCAACATATTCAAATCATAATGGAAAAGTTACAAGTCAAAGCCGTGTTCAAATGGATGAATGTTGGGTTCGTTTTGGTGACAAAGGATATGATGAAATTAAACAAGCTGTAGAATACACATGTCGTTTGTACTCCGAACAGTTTCCTTTATTCAGTGTCCAACGAATGACTGATTTTAGAATTAATAGATATAAAGAAGGTGATTTTATGTCTAAACATTGTGATAATATACACCACAGTCACGGCCAAGAATATGGATTTCCACAAGCCACAGTTTTGTTATATTTGAATGATGACTACGAGGGTGGTGAGTTTTATGTGGCAGGTAAAAAATTTGAACCGAAAAAATCTTCGGCATTAATATTTCCTTCCAACTTTATGTTTCCTCACGAAGCAAAAGTTGTTACTAAAGGAACAAGATGGAGCATAGTGACATGGCTAATGTAAAGATAGAGAGAACAAAACTCTGGCCAACAAATATATATTGTTTTAATACTGATGTTAGTATTTTACAACATCATGATAAAATGGAAACTGATCTTAAAGTTGATCTGAAACAAAATTATACAGAGATAAAATCTGGTAAAGAAGTTGGTTTTAATTTATATCAAGGTCGAGATAATTTACAAAATCTTGAATCATTTAAACCATTTACAGAATTTGTTAAAAATATTTGTGGTGGTATCTTTAATCAGGAAGGTTATGAAAAACAAGAAATTGAAGTCACTCAGATGTGGGCCAATCTTCAAGTGGATGGTGGTGTTCACCCTCCTCACACACACGCCAATTCTCTTTTATCTGGTGTATATTATCTAAGAGCAACTGATGATACAGCTGGAACACAATTTTTTGACCCAAGAGCTCAAGCAAAAGTTTTAAAACCAAGAAGAGCAAATGCAAATATGGAAAATAGTGGAGTTTGGCAAGTACCTTCTGCTACAGGAACAGGTGTTATATTTCCTTCTTGGTTACAACATTGGGTGCCATCAAATACAGATGAACGTATAACTTTATCTTGGAATACTATAGTACGAGGTGAATACGGCGAGCCTGGTACTTTGCAAAATGCGAATATCTAAAAAGAATGAAGCATATATTGTAATATCTGATTTGACACCATCACAAAATCAGGAACTATCTGAGTTCTTTACTTTTGAGGTGCCAGGTGCTAAATTTATGCCTATGTACAAAAATCGTTTGTGGGATGGAAAGATACGTCTGTTTAGTCCTGCTTCTGGTGAAATATATTATGGGTTATTATACTATGTAAAAGAATTTTGTTCAAGAAACAAGATTGAATATATAGTAGAAGAAGGAGTAGAAAATGAGCGGGATGTTGTTCATCAGGTTGTTAGAGATTTCATCAGATCACTTAGACCCAAATCCAAGGGGAAGTCACTCAAAGTGCGTGACTACCAGATTAATGCAGTACATCATGCCTTGTCCCGAAATCGTGCTTTACTTGTTAGTCCTACTGCTTCTGGTAAGTCGTTAATAATATATTCCCTTGTTCGTTACTATCAAATGGCAGGGGAGAAAATATTGATTCTTGTTCCCACTACATCTTTAGTGGAGCAAATGTATTCTGATTTTGAAGACTATGGGTGGAGCTCTGGTACATATTGTCAAAAGATATATCAGGGTTATGATCGTAAAGTAACCAAGGATGTTGTGATATCGACTTGGCAATCTATCTATAAAATGCCTAGAAAATATTTTGAAGATTTTGGTTGTGTAATTGGTGATGAAGCTCACTTGTTTAAAGCAAAATCTCTTACTGGTATTATGACAAAATTACATCAATGTAAATATCGATTTGGTTTAACTGGTACACTGGATGGAACACAAACGCACAGACTTGTTCTAGAAGGATTGTTTGGCCCTGCTGAAAAAGTTGTTTCTACTAAAGAACTTATTGATAAGAAGACACTTGCAAATTTAAAAATAAAGTGTATAATATTAAAACATAGTAACGTATTGGAAAGGATGACTTATGCTGAAGAACTACAATATCTCGTTGGAAATGAGAAAAGAAATAAGTTCATTAGTGATTTGTTATTACACCTTAATGGGAATACTTTGTGTCTATTCCAGCTTGTAGAAAAACATGGTAAAGTATTATACGATTTGGTAAATGATGTTGCGAAAGATAGAAAAGTCTTTTTTGTTTATGGTGGAGTAGATGGTTTAGAAAGAGAAAGAATAAGAGGTATTGTCGAGAATGAAAAGGATGCCATTATCATTGCATCGTATGGCACTTTTAGTACTGGTATTAATATTCGTAATATTAATAACATCGTGTTTGCCTCGCCCTCAAAATCTAAAATTAGAGTCTTGCAGTCACTTGGTCGAGGTTTGCGTAGGTCTGAGAGCAAAATGGATGTTCGATTGTTTGATTTGTCCGATGACATCAAGCAAGGATCAAGACAAAACTATACCCTCTCCCACTTCACAGAACGACTAAATATTTACAATGAAGAACAATTTAACTACGAAATTAGCAAGGTAAAATTAAAATGAATACTGATTACAAAATCATAAAACTGGTAAATGGTGAAAACATTGTTTGCATGGTTGATGAATCTTCTTTTGATGATGGATATGAAATTAGCTTTCCTTTACAAATAAAAACTTACCCTGTTATGACTAAGAAGGGTCCAATTGAACAGTGCAATCTGACAAGATGGGTACAACCGTTTACTGAGGAAGAATATTTTCATATAGAATCTTCTGATATTATTCTAGTAGCTGCAGCATCGCCGGGCATATCTGCTTATTATGAACAAGTTTTAAAACTTATTAATAGGTGGGATGAGGAGGATATGCAGAAATTTGAAACTGATATGGATGAACTTGAATCAAAAGAAAGGTCTTTTGATATCGAAGAGGAAATAGAAGCTGAAGAAGAGATGGAAGACGCAGAACAATATGAACATAGATTAAGTAAAGCAATTCATTAACCCATAACATAGTTAAGATAATCCATTTTTAAAGTAAAGTCAAGTCCCTTTTGTCCCTTGACAAATTTATACTTATAGGGTATAGTAAACTCTATAATTCTAGGAGAACCAAATGGCCAAGGCAAAAGGTAAACATTATGTCGATAATAAAAAGTTTTTAGCGGCAATGATTGAATGGAAAGAAAAGTGTGAAATAGCAGAACAAAATGATAAACAGATACCCCCTGTAACTAATTACATTGGGGAATGTTTTTTAAAGATTGCAACACACCTTTCCTATAGACCAAATTTTATTAATTATACATATCGTGATGATATGATATCTGATGGCATTGAAAACTGTTTACAGTATGTTCGTAATTTCAATCCAGAGAAATCTAATAATCCATTTGCATATTTTACGCAAATTATATATTATGCATTTTTGCGAAGGATTGCAAAAGAGAAAAAACAAAGTCACGTTAAAAATAAATCAATTGAGAAAAATGCCTATGAGTCATATGTCACCATGCCGGGCGATGATAGTTCTTATAGTGTGTCAGGTTTTGATGCAAATCTTTTGTTGCCTGATGAAGATGTGTATAAGCCCAAGAAAAAGAATACACCCAAATCTAAAGGACTAGATACTTTTATGGATAATGACTTGGATAAAGTCGTAGAAAGAGGCACCGAGCGTTGAAGATTGCAATAGTAACTGATACACATTTTGGTGCCAGAAACGACAATCAAAATTTCAATGAATATTTCTATAAATTCTATGAGAACATTTTTTTCCCTACGCTGAAAGAACGGGGAATTAAAACCTGTGTTCACATGGGAGATGTTGTTGATCGACGCAAATTTATTTCATATAGAATTGCTAATGATTTTCGTAAGCGTTTTATCAGTAAATTTCAACGGGATAAAATTAACTTACATATTATTATAGGCAACCACGACACTTATTATAAGAATACTAATGATGTAAATTCTATGGAAGAACTTGTTGGCCAAGACAGGTTTAAAATTTACACAAATCCAGAAGTGGTAGAATTTGATGGTGTTCCCATCCAATTTATTCCTTGGATCAACTCTGGTAATTATGATGAATCTATGGCAGCATTGTCACGTTCTCCAGCTGAGATTGCCATGGGTCATCTAGAGGTTGATGGATTTGAAATGTTCAAGGGTGGACATAGACATGAAGGTTCTTATGATAAGGAGATGTTTCGTCGGTTTGATGTCGTTATGAGTGGACATTTTCATCATAAATCTGATGATGGACATATCTATTATCTTGGCACACCATATGAGATTTACTGGAATGATTGGCAAGACCCTAAAGGTTTTCATATCTTTGATACAGAAACAAGGGAGCTAGAACGTATTGTAAATCCATATACTTTGTTTGAAAAGATTTACTATGATGATACAAGTAATGATTATAGTAAACATGACTTTGACAAGTATAGAGAAAAGTATGTTAAGCTAGTTGTTGTCAATAAAAAAGACCTTTATGGGTTTGACCAGTTTGTTGATAAGTTATTGAAAGCAGATGCACATGAAGTAAAGATCATTGAAGACTTCTCTGATCTAGATGCTGAAAATGTCCCTGATGATATCGTAGAGAATACCGAAGATACGATGACTTTGTTAAGTAAATATATCGATGAACTGGATGTTGATCTAAATAAAGATAGACTGAAAAATAAAATGCGAGAGCTATATACAGAGGCTCAGGATTTAGAACTTTGAAGGTTTTAATTATGGGATTGCCTGGCTCGGGTAAAACTTGGTTAGGTGAAAGACTAGGAAAACATTTTGGTATTCCATATTGGGATGCAGATGACATTAGAAGGATATACAACAATTGGGACTTCTCTTCCTTGGGTAGAGAGCAACAAGCTTTGCGTATGCGTAAACTTGCAGAGATAGACCCGATAAGTATATCTGGATTTGTTTGTCCATTACACGGTCATAGAAGGCATTTCTTTCCCGATAAAGTCATATGGATGGACACAACAGATAAGAGTGAATATGAAGATACAAATAAACTTTTTCAACCCCCAGCTAAATTTGATGTGAGAATTAGAACATGGATAGACGAAAACCAACTGTACAAATGCTTGGACGATTTCAACCTTGGCACGAAGGACATAGAGAACTTTTCAAGCGAGCTCATGCAAAAACTGGACAAGTTGCAATAATGGTGCGAGACACAGGAGAGACATGGTTCGACCAATCTACTGTAATTGGTGACTTATTAAATGAAGGCTATGTGTATGATAGGGATTATGTTATCATGCATGTTCCTAATATTGTCAACATCACTTATGGTCGGGATGTTGGATATAAGATTGAAAAAGAAACTCTTGATGATGAAATTGAAAGAATTTCTGCTACTGATGTTCGCAGTAAGATGGAAGGTATTTGGCGTTGATTGTTTTTAAGCATGTGAGGTGGAAAAACTTTCTTTCCACTGGTAATAACTTTACAGACATTGATCTCAATAAAAATCCAACGACACTTATTGTAGGAGAAAATGGTGCGGGCAAGTCAACTATTTTGGATGCTTTATGTTTTGGTTTATTCGGTAAGCCATTTCGTGCCATTAACAAACCTCTTCTCGTAAATTCAATAAACAATGGTAATTGCATAGTTGAGGTAGAATTTGAAATTGGTTCAAAGGAAATTAAGGTGGTGCGTGGCATCAAACCAAATGTCTTTGAGATTTATCTTAACGGAAAGATGTACAATCAAGATGCAAATGCGAGAGACTATCAGAAGTATCTAGAACAACAAATACTAAAATTAAACTATCGAAGTTTTACTCAAGTTGTCATTCTTGGGTCATCTACTTTTGTTCCTTTTATGCAACTGAAGGCTCGACACCGCAGAGAGGTTGTCGAAGAGATACTTGACATTCAGATATTCTCTATCATGAATTTGTTATTAAAACAAAAATTAAAGGATGTTTTCGATGATTTAAGAGAACTTGATTATCAGATAGATTTGGTTGAGGAAAAGGTATCACTTCAGCAGAAATATATTTCTGAGATGAAACAGAATAAAGAGAAACTTCTTACTGAGAAAAATGTTTTAGTCAATGGTAATGAAGAAGAAATTTTTATGCGTCAAGCAGAGATTGATTTGCTTAAAGAAGAAAATGATAATCTGCTTGCAAGTATAGATGATAAAACTGATTTAGATAAGAAACTAACCAAGCTAAAAGATATAAAATCAACTCTTTTGGAAAAACATAGAACGCACAGTAGACTTATTGGTTTCTTTGAAAAAAATGAGGATTGTCCAACATGTCAACAACACATTGACGAAAAATTTAAAGAGGATATGATTGGAAACAAACAGAAAGAAGTTGATAAATTAAGTTCTGGAATTGATGAACTAGAGAGTGAATTATTGAAATCAAACACTCGGCTTAAAAGTATTTCGGTCATTGCAAAAAAGATAAGAGATAATGAGGTACATGTTGCAAAAGATAAAAGTAGTGTAGATCAACTAGAAAAATTTAATAATACTCTGCGACAAGAGATAGAAGAATTGAATAGCGGTGAGGTTCATAAAAGTGATTATGAAAAGTTAAAGAAACTAAAAATCTCATTGGAAGGAACATCTACTCAAAAAGCAAAACTAAAAGAAGAACAAATATATTCTGATGCTGTAAGAAATATGCTGATGGATAGTGGTATTAAGACCAAGATTATCAAGCAATATCTTCCCATCATGAATAAGTTGATAAATACATATTTAACCTCTATGGAGTTCTATGTCAATTTCACTCTTGATGAAAACTTCAATGAAACTATCAAGTCACGATATCGTGATGAATTTACATATGCATCATTTAGTGAAGGCGAAAAGATGCGAATTGATCTTGCACTGTTGTTTACATGGAGAGCAGTTGCAAAGATGAAGAATAGTACGAACACGAACCTGTTGATACTGGATGAAATTTTTGACAGCTCGTTGGATGGTACAGGGACAGATGAATTCCTAAAGATTCTAAATACACTTGGTGACGAGAATGTATTTGTAATTAGTCATAAACAGGATGCACTTGCAGACAAATTTAATAGTATGATCAGGTTTGAGAAAGTGAAAAACTTTAGCCATGTTGCAGTTGAATAAGGATACAGACTATGGATAATTATTTAAAAGACTATAATGATAAAATCATAAGAAAGAAAAAACAACTTTTAACTCTAAAAGATAGTCCAAAGAAAACAGAAGAGTTTGTCAATAAAATTGTCTCTGAAAATTTTGAACAACTTTTATATCTAACACACAATATGAATCATGATGACGCTTTAATGAATAGAAATTCAAGTTCCGATTCAGATAATCATTATCTACAGGCACTTTGTTTAAATGCCAAACCTAAAAAGATATTGGAAATTGGTACATGGTGTGGGAAATCTTCTTATTATATGGCAGCTGCTAGTGATTGTCCTATTCATACAGTTGATGATAATGATGAGTTTTGTTTAGTTGATGGTTATGAAAAATACTCCAATAGAATTAATCGTAATCCTAATACCCATAGTTTAGAATTTTGGCCAAAGAACAAAGAGAAAGGTTTTGATTTTATATTTGTAGATGGATTTATTAATGCTGAGGATGTTCAAAATATATTTGAGATAACTAGGGATAACTTTTGGTTTGCAACCCATGACTACTATGATCATAAGCTTGATAGATGTAAAGGATTTGATGCAATTAAAGAGATGGCAGTCTTTGCACATACTTCAAAAAAATACAAATATACATTCTATGCTCCCCACAGAGAATGGGTTGCAAAAGGTATTCCCATATATAATGATTTTGGTTTCGGATCACTTAATACTTGTATTGCAGTGATGTACATTGAAAAAGATACTCAAATGGGATTTTCTTTTTAAGAGGCATATTGTGGAAATTAAACACCATAGACTTTTTCCAACACTGGTTTCAGAGTTTACAGATTTTGAACATCATGAAGCAATGAAAGAAGTGTTCTGGAAAAATCATAAACGACATGCATTTAAGAATGATCCTTTTCAGACAGAACCGCCAGAATATTTTGGAATGATTATTTCGCATTTGGATCAAGAATTATCACCATTATTTGAAAATGCCGTTGCATGTGCAAAGGGATATGTTCATGAATTAGGTGCAGACCCAGAGTCGTTTGTTTACAGCATTACAAAAAGTTTTGTGTCTACAAATGATATTCATACTAATAATAACCCACATAGTCATGGTGATGCTCATATATCTTTTATCTATTATATCAATGTCCCAGAGCATATAAATCAAAAGTTTTGTGTACATGATGAACGTATTAGGCATGAACCATGGCGGGGTTTCGCAGGATCACAGAAAATAGATAAACAAAACTGGTCAGATGTTAGTGCTAGTTTCTGGTCTTTTGATGTGAAAGAAGGAAACACAATTGTTATTCCAAGTATGCTAACACATTCCACTGCTTTTTGCGATGAACGGGATAATAAAGTAACGAATGTGTTTGAAAAGAACATCAATAAACTGGAAGATTTGAAACAGATGAGAGTTTCAATTGCAGGTGATATGATCATTTCTGCAAAGAATCCCGATGCAATGCCAGCAGTATTGGGGTTGCCACCTATAAATCTATGGAGACATTATGGGTAAGCGATCTGACTTTGAACGTAAACCTAGAGACTTCTATCCTACACCATTAGAAGCAGTGGAGCCATTAATTCCACACTTGGATGGGCAGTTTACATTCACAGAACCTTGTGCTGGTAATGGTGTGTTGGTTGATCATCTGGAATCAAATGGCGGACACTGCACATGGGCAAGTGATATAGAACCACAAAAAGATGGAATTATCTCTATGGGTTATTCTGAACTTAGTGATAAACATACGTTTTCCAATTACATAATTACTAATCCGCCATGGGATAGAACCATTCTGCATCCTATGATTGAACATTTTTCTAATTTAATTCCAACTTGGCTGTTGTTCGATGCAGATTGGATGCACACAAAACAAAGTAGACCATATCTATCATATCTACATAAGGTTGTGAGCGTAGGCAGAATTAAGTGGTTTGGTAATATGACAGGTAAGGATAATTGTGCTTGGTATCTGTTTGATGCACAAACACCACCAATTATGGGTACATTTTTTTATGGAAGAATATAATGGCAATATACAAATTAGTTGAAAACACAAGCCCTGCTCTTACTATACCTATTGAGAAGTGTAGTGATGATTTAGACAGGAAAGAGCTGAA
>Ga0209992_10004513_pt1 | contig 10886 bp, 10 predicted proteins | sample 2SBtaG_2_FD_182564 | JGI IMG/M metagenome (GOLD analysis project Ga0209992, IMG submission 182564) | Deep subsurface microbial communities from Kolumbo volcano to uncover new lineages of life (NeLLi) - 2SBTROV12_ACTIVE470 metaG (SPAdes)... | ecosystem: Environmental > Aquatic > Marine >... | reverse complement strand
TTCATTTTTCATTTAAAAATTGGGTCATTTATGTAATATTTATATGATAGTTGTGAATAATGAAGATCAGATATTTCAAATGGCTTCTTCTTTATCAGATTCCAATCCTGTCATTCAAAAAGCATCCACTTTCAATTCTTACATGGAAAAACATCACAACAGTGAGAATCTTACCAACTTTAGATCTGAGAATAAGAGGAATTATAAAAGAAATCTGCAAAAGGAGATTGATTTCTTTTCATCCAATATGAACATTTCCATCTTTATGATCTCAAACTCCTCCTTCAATTCTTTGATCCATTCTATGAGATTGATTCAAGATAACAAACAAAAACAACAACTAGGGGACGATGGATTAAAAGGGGTTTTAAACATCTCCCCCTCCTTTGAAGGTAAAAATCCATCAAATAAAGGTAAATCTGAGGAGGAGGAGGATGGATTAAAGGTTTCTATTTTACCAACTCAATGTTCAAGTGGAGAATCAACTTGTAAACCAATCTTAGAATCTGAAAAGATCATTCTACAAGAGGTTTGTTTTGTCAAAATTTAGTCATTTGTACATTGGTTTTAGATTGATTGTGTGGAGATTGAGATGGAAGATATGATCACTGAAGCTTTAACATCAACATTTGGAGGAATCTTACCACCCTCTGCTTCTAATATTCAATTTCCACTGTATTCATTGCCTGAAAAGTTAAGAGATGGATGTTTTGCTCAAAATAAGGAGTTTTCAGAGTTTGTATCATCACCTCTTCTCCATAATTTTAATGAAGAAGAGGAGGATGATCATGATTTTTGGATTCATTTAATGGAGGAATGGAATCATCCATTTTCTGGTCAGATTGTCAATCGATTCATTTCCTCCTCTAAATCAGAACAGCAACAACAATCCAAAAACAAATTTGGAATGTTGATAGAGAGGGGGTCATGTTCATTTTATGAAAAGGCTTTATTAGCTCAAACCTTGGGTGCTTCCTTTCTTGTGATTGGATCTTCATCTTCTTCCCAACCTTTAACTCGACCTGGATTAACATCTCATGAGAGATCCTTCATTGGAATTCCAAGCTTCTTGATTTCCCATTCATCTTATGAATCTTTGCTTGAAGAAATGAACATAAATGAGTATTCATCATCTAAAGAAGAAGTAGAATCCACTTTTGATTTAGTTGAGGACAATTTATCACCTTTTGATCAGAAAATGTTATCTTTTGTAACAAACATTCAAAACTTTCATCCAATAGAATATGACCTAGAAAATGATCCCGAATCAAAGCATTCCTGTTCTTTATCTTGGTTAGAATTGGGATATGAAACAGTATATGAGCCAAAAGTTCTATCAAGCTTGAAGGAATCTCCTTCCATTGATGAGTTTATGACAAAGGAATTTGATGGAGATGTAACTCAATTTATTCAAGCTATCAAACAAGCTATCTCTTCATCTAAATTTCAATTCAAAATGTTGAAGAGAGATTACAAATCATCTTTAGAAAGAGCAGAGTTTTTGAAAGCTAAGGAAAAAGAGATTCTTGGTGAATTGGGAGATATTCTTGAGCAACTAGAATCAAAGAAAGAAGATTTATAATCAATAGAAGTAATATATTCTAAAATTAATAAGAAGACTAAATATAAAACTAATATTCAATTCTTGTTCTTTCTTGTATTGTAATTTTTGAAATTTCTTCTTGTTGTTAGTTGCTAAGATGGAATAAGTTTCTAATATCCATCATCCCTTGCTTCATAAGATCATCTCTTTCTCCATCCCACACAATTCCAATCAACAGATCACTGATCAAATCAAAGTCTATGATAACCAATCCACTTTCTAGATCCTGACCCTTTTCTTCTTCTTCTTCCAATTCTGAATCATCAGAAGATACATCAATATCATCTACATCTAACATTTGAGAAGTAGATTGTTGTTTTTGTTGTTGTTGTTTCTTGACAAATTTTGTGTGAAGAATAGCATTCAACTCTTTTTGGATGCATCTTTCAACTTCAACTTTAGCTTCATCTCCAAATCCCATAATGGTCAAATAAAGCTCATTTGCAACCAATTTTCGGATATGAGGGACAGGATGGAGCAAAAGAGCTGTGAAAATGACGAACAGTTGGTAGATGGATGAAAAGTATAGGGTTGGTCTGTTGTTGCTGCTTCTTTCTCCTTTCTCTTCTTCATCTTCTAAATCTGATGATGAAATTTGAATTTTCAATAGCAATGAAAATAGAGAGAATAGAATTTGGACAGCAAGTTTCATCCCACCAACTTCCCTTTTCTCTTTTTTGATCAAACATCTCAATATCCAAATCAAAATATCAGGAAAAGGATGTCCAACCACATCTTCATCATCTTCTTTTAGATCATCAGGATGGTGAGGAAATCCAATATCCTGATCATTTTTCCTCTTTTTCTTCTTTGGGGGAGATGGGACTAAGATTTTCTCCAAGAAATGGTTAGACTCTTCATTTGGTTGTTGTGATAATCTTGTCTTTGAATTCTTTGCTCCTGAAGATGTCATTAGAAGATGGAAAAATCTCAAAAATGGTAATAGCATTCGTTTCTTTGCAAATAAGTTGGAAAATCTTGGATTTGTTGAGTGGTCTAACAATTCCTCAGCAACTTCTTTCTCACAACCAATGATAATAGCCCTCCCCTCTTGCTCACTCTTCTCTTCGTTTGATTCAATAAATTCATCCCATTTTTCACCACAACCAGAAACTACACTAAAAATACCTAAGACCCTCCCAATGAAGAAAGCAACTTGATTAGGGGGTAGCTGGGATAAATGGTTCATAAGAATGGGTGTTGCAGATGAGGTTGTAAATGGAGAGGAGGAGCCAACCAAAGAAGAGATTCCACTGATGATAGATAGAGCGTAGGGTTGAAACAATCCAATGAGAAGAAGGGATGGTAAACAAACTTGAATTTCTGATAAATCCTGAAACAACATCATCATGGATGGTATAGTAGAAGGGGATGATGATAATCCATCACTCTTTGATTCTATGGCTTTCTTGAATTCATCATATGATTCTCCCAAAATCTGGTCTTGCTGAAAGGATGATTGCTTTGCATAAAAAATAGAAGAGATTGCTCTTTTCATTGCTGTTTCAACCCCTTCTCTCATGGACACAAACAATAGCTTCCCAAGAAGTGATTCTTCCCTCATTCTCCCCTTGGATGAAATAATTTCAGAAGTGTAAGATGATGGATCATCAAAAATTGCTGCAAAAAATGATGGGTGGATTGAAGGAGGGGGTGAGATTAGGATTGAATATAAGCAATATCCGGCATACTTTCTCAAATCATCGCGATTCTCCCCCCATAACCTCATGACACTCCCAAGAATTTTAGTTACAACATCCACAGTTAGATAAGAGCTTTGATTTTCATCATTGTTGTCAATAAAAGAAAAAGAAGAATTTTTCTCCATGATGATTTGATTTCCTCTTCTTTCATTGATAGAAGGGAGGATGAGATCATCATCTTCTTCAGTTTCTGGATTAGACACAGTTGATAAAATTTGGACAAAAGATATCGGAATTATCATAGATTGAGATCTTGATGCGGATGTTCTCTCTTCTTCTTCTTGGTGTTTTATCTCAACCTTCTCTTTGTTTCTCATATGCTCCATTTGACCAGTTAGCCACTCCACATGATTATCTTGAACAAATAAAGGAAAAAATTCAACTAATCCAGAATCTCCATTAGTTTGGATATCAGATTTTTGACTAATGTGCCCTCTTCCAAAGGGGGTGAAAACAGGAACTTTTATATTTGAATTTACCAAGAGCTTAGAATTGAGAAATGATGATGATGAAGAATAGATGGGAGGACATCCAATCATTGGACTAAATCCCTCACAGAATGAAGGGAGAGCATCATCATGAGGGAAAAGGGAGAACAATGAACACACAGATGATAATTGAATCATAGACTCCCTTCTAACCCACCCACCTACATCCCCCCTCTTTTCTTCAGATGAATAGTCATCCAAACAACAAATGAGAATATGTATCATCATATCAAACTATTTATTAATAAAAAAAGATCAACAAAAACAGAAAGAATGGTATATAAAAACCTCTGATTTGCTCATCAATCCTCCCACTTTAGTTCCCAATACTCCAAGTGACTGAACCATATTAATTCTCGTTTCTACATCCTTCCCACCACCATCACTACCACCACCCTCTCCATTTATCAAGCACAAGTGACACAAAATCAGGATGAGAGAAAGTGGTCTTGAACATAACGAAGAAATGGAAATAACAGATTCTTCTTGTCCATTTTCTTCTTCATTAACTTTTTCATCCTCTCCTTCAGAAACTTTCTTATCTGATTGTAATACATCCATTAGACTCATTGGAGATTCGAATGGGATAACTAATAGTTTGAGAGGGAGAGAAGCCAAGCCTATTAAACAAATCAAAAGAACTAATGAAAACTATAAAAAATAGTTGTTTGAAAACCTAATGCTAATCCTCTAGTTAATGAAGGATTTTCTTCTTCTAATAATCTCTTCACAATTGGAAACACAATGAGATTTAGCAATCTCTTTGAGGGTCTAGTTGAAAATTTAGATGTTGGGAAATGAGGTGTGGAAAATTGGAAGTTTGGAAGAATTGGGACAATTTCATTTTCTTGATCATCACTTTGTTTTGGTTTTAATGGGAAATGAATATGAAAGAGGCAAGATAGAGCCTTAGAAGCCTCTTTTGGGACACGATCAGAAGGGTTGGAGAGCATAGAAATTAATAAATCTGTATATTGCTTCATGATCTTCACTGTCAATCCCCTCAATCCAACACAATTTTCATCATTTGAAGAAGATGATGATGTTCCCAAATAACAAATGGAGGAGATGAGTTGACAACAAATCCATCTCATATCCTCCCCTCCCTTCCCTCTAAACAATCTCTGTTGATCCATGAAAAGAGGATACTGAACGATTGTGTCCAATAAATCTTGATGGTTTGGGAATAAAGGATGATATAAAGAGGATGAATCAATTTCAGTTTCCTTTGAAGAAGATTCTTTCTCTTCTTCAGTTTCTTCACACCAATCTCCTCCCGATAGGTGACTCACATTCCCAAGAGCTTGAAGAATATAACATAAATATGTCAGTGATCCAAGTTTTAAGCTAAGAGGGGATGTAGGATGTGTTGAATATCCCAATAAAGAAGGGAGAAGCTTAGATAAGAGGAAGGAATGGATCTCAAATTTCACTTCCACATCAATATTGCTATCTCCATTCAGCTTTGATTGAATTTGATAATTGGTAGGGTCATGCTTCCAAAGCTTCTCAATTAATAGTTTTAAAGCTTTTCCACCTAAATCTCTTACTTCTCTATCCCAATGACCAATCCTCTCTTGTGTTGTTAGATGGTTGATAATTGGGTAAGTGAGTTGAGGGGAAATGTTTAAAACAATCTCTGGGCATAAATTGAAATGAGTGTTCGATGGAGCACTTAATGAATAGAAGTCTAAAGTTGTCAACAAAGTCAAAGTATTGGAATAAGGAAATGATTCATATCCTTGTCTCCCCACACATTCCTAAACCAGATGTGATTCAAAATAAAATGAGAAATACTCAGTAAGAAAAGTTTTAAAAACTTGGAATGCTGCTGAAGCTGCTCTTCTACAATTCACTTCTCTATCGAACAATGAAGTTAGGACAAGTGGAGTGGAAAGGGATGAAAGATAGGGAGCCAAATGGTATGTCGAAAAAGATCTCGAAAATGACCAAATCACAAAGCAAGCAGCATCCCTATTAACAAAGAAAAGCATAGTTTTTATAAAATTGAATAAAAATACCTGACATTTGCTCCAACAGAATGGAATCCAACCAATACATCAAACACCAAAGCTCTTGATACAAATGGGATGATTTTTGATAAAGAAGAATGCGAAATTGCCCCTCTTCTTCCCATTTCAGCAATTGCTAAGCAGGATCCATGCCATTTATCCACTTCATAACCACCAAATGTGGCTGCTGTTGTCAATTCTAACGAATCTTCCTCTTCTTCTTCCTTCTCATCTCCAACCCCTTTACTATCTCTTATGTCTTCTTCTTCCTCTAAATTACTTAGATTCATTGTGTTACTGTTGAATAATTTTAAGATAGAGATCAAAATTTCAAAAGTAAATGGGTATGGCAATAGAATACTAATTCGACCAATTCCTTTCGCAGCTGACCATCGAATAACAGTGTCTTCATCTCCCAATCCCCTCATCAAAAAGTCTAAAATCTTCTCAATTGTCAAAATATTATCAGGAGTTAAGAACTCTAACGTCTCATTATTCCATTCTTTCTCCTTCTCATTCTCCTCTTGTCCATTCTCAATCTCTTTATTAGTTTCTTCCTCACTTTCTTTGTTGTTATTTTCAAAGGAAGAATTCAAAGATCGAGTCCCTCTTTTATACAACCAAGCTTGAATAACTGGGGGTAACAAACAAACACCACATCTTGCACAACATTTCATACTCAATTTTCTAATAAGAGAGGGTGTATATTGATAAGACTTCTCTTGAAATAAATAAGAGGAAGTTTGAGAAAATTCAGGATTATTTTCCTCTCTTCCTTCCTCATCCTCCGTATACCAAGAATAAAGTTTCGTAATTAATGTTAGAATCAACTGAGGTACATTTTGAGAGATCAATTGAGTTCTTTCTCCTTTTTTTAGGATGTTCCCAAGGACTCTAAGCCAACCAATGAGAAGGAATGAATCAGAAGGGTGGGAATCATTCACATTCACTGGACAATCAAAAATAGGATTCAACTTCTCCTCAATCAACCATTCCAACAAATTTAATTCTTGAATATTATCATCTTCTTCTTCTCCTACAATCTTTTGATCATTTCCTTCATTGGATATTGGAATTTTGAGAGATATGACATCATTTCGAACCAACAAACAACTCAAACAAATGGATGAAGCTTCTCGACAAGAATTGGAGGAATTGAGAAAGGGGGTTAAATGATGCAACAAAAACATCACTATGTCAAAGGTCACATGACTTTCATCATCTTCTTTCATATTGTTGGATGATTGAAATGATGATGAGGTCATCTCTGTCTTCTTATTGAAAATCTCATGAAGAGACATAGAGGTAGAGAGAGGGAAGGGGATTAAAAACAGAATGCCTAGCCATAATATTAACATATATCGTGTTTCCCATGTGGTAAAGTCATTGTTATCCTATTGGTTTTCAAGACTATAAATTGAGTTTGATTCTGTTTGATAACCTGTTTGAGGAGGAAGAGCAGAACAGATTCAAAATCTGAGACCTAAAAATGTTAAAAATCGCTTGATTGAGATTGCTTAACATCTAAATATAACCTCATGGGGAAGCATTTTCATCACAATTTTATATCCTCTAGTATTTGTAATGATTCCTAGGTTCTTAAATAACGAATGGATATGAGATAACTCGCGAGAAGAAAAATGGTCTTCTAAATCCAAATTTATATTTTCCTCCTTCATGAATTCTTGAGCAAATCTTGACATATATTCTATGAGTGGTTCACACAATATAGCAAGCATTTGCTCTAAAAATGGGTCTAGAAGATTGGATTGCTCGATATACTTCTGCATTGTGATGTTGAAAAATTCATTGTTGGATTGGTTTTCAAAATCAGCATCCAAAGATGCCATTTCCCTAAGTATCCTGATAATTCTTTCACTTTCACCAAAGAAAACATACTCTTGTTTAGCTGATGATGCCATTAGATATATAATTACGAATAAAATAAAATAGATACACAAGATCTTAGATCAAAATTTAAATTTGATTTGGCTTTGCAAAGTTCAGCAGCTTCGAAATAGTATAAAACGAATATCTATAACCGTATAATTCAAATAAACCTTTGATACTTATTATATATTTATTATTTATGCTAATTAAAAGTTAAAAAGTCTCTCCAAAGCTTCAAAACATTGAAGAAGGCGGAAGAATGGATTGGGAAGAATTTTGTTGAGGAGGTTGGTAATTTCAACCAATCAAAAAACTGGAAAAAGATGGTGACACAAGATGATCTATGTTTAAAATGAGAAGACCCACTACTAATACCAACTTCAGCATTTTCATAAACAGTTGATTTTATCCATCTGGGGGGTGAGGGGGGTAATAATGGCAATTGATCATTTTGATCTTTTTCTTCCAAAAAGTGAGAAATGTTACCACCTTGCATCAAATTCACAAAACTAAGACCAATATCCTCACAATTCTTATGTTTATCAATAAAATCAAGTAGAGATGTATCTAAACTCCTTTTATAGGATGTAAGTTGATAATTCGAGACGAATGCAATTTTGGACAAGATGATTGAATGAACTCCATTCCACCAAGTTGACCTCCAACCATGATATCTCAAATGTGGCTCAAGAATATGCTGATTCTTATTCCAATTGAATTTTTGATCAGATGGTTTACCATCAAACTCCTCCCCATTTTGATTTGGTTCTTTGTTTTTGTTTTTGAGATGATGATCTGGATTTGATATTTGAGAATTTTTATCTGTTTCTTCTTCTTTTGAATCTTTTGATATGATAGAAGAAGATGAAGATGATGATTGTTGTAATGTGATCTCAGAAGTTGAAAATGATATCATTCTTGGTGAAAATCCCACCATACTATTTTTGGATTAAAAGATATGAGAATTTATGAAATTGAGAAATATGAGAAATTGAGAAAAACCTATTTGGTGAAGATTTCCAAAGATGAAAAGCTTGCTTTAAAATAGAGCAAGATACAATTAAATCATCATCTAAGCTTAATACTCCTATTTTAATAAAAATTAATATTTTTATGTTTGGTTTGGAGATGAAAAGAATGATGAAAAAAGAATAAAATGAAAAATGAAAATTTGAAGAAGACCTTCAGTGAGGATGGGTAATATAGGATCAAATCGATTATTCAAAGAATCTGTCATATGGACCTCAAATTTCACTTTTTGTTTCAATTTGTGTAATTTTTGTATTTGATTGAGAGATTTTTTATCATTTTTGTCTTTTTTGAAATCTTTGTCTTTTTTTTGTTGTGAGTTTGAAAATTGTTGATATGGAAAATAAAGAGGGAACAAAGATTGGAGAGATGGGGGGTGAGATTGTAAATCAGACCAAATCACTTGAATCTCCTATATATATAATTTTGTCATAGTTTAAACCAGTATTTTAAAGAAGTCATAATCCATCTTTCACATTTTTGAATATGAAAAAAAATATATAAAAAACGTGAATTTCAGGGCATGTAATAAGATGATTCAATGAGATCTCTAGTAAATCATTCCTCTTATAAGTATTAAGTCGGACTGTGTATTTATCATCCAAAGAATTCTTCTTTTGGGGATGAATGGAGGAGGGAGATTTGGAACGAATTTTTGTGAAATCTGAGGCATCGAGAGAATACTTTCGATGGAGGATGGAATAGAAGGATACAAAGATAATAAAGATTATTATCATAATTAAGGGACCATATTTAATGATAAAACGCTTCCCATAGAATGAGAACTTCCACCAGAACTCATTGAATGCCATTTGAAATCGGTGGACCAAACTAAAAATTGAAAAAAAAGGATAAAAGTTGGTCTAATATGATAACCAAACCTAATTTGATCCTTTAGAGGGAAAATATCGTATTTATAACTCGGGGCTTCCGATTGAAAGACCTAATAAAAAGAATCTTAAACGATCTAACGAGTTATGGACGTTTGAAAAATGCGAAATCGAATAAAAAATTTTAATCGTTCATTCCTAGCCTTTCTTAATATCTTTTTATATTTTGTTTGACCTAGTAATGTCTGAGGATGATATATCTAGTGAGGATAAAGAGGAACTGTTCTACCTTGGAATAAAAGTTTGTTATTTTCTCAAATTTATGATTGAAATCGCAGTCTTGATAGAAACCATTTATTTTCTTGTTATAAATCATATTTTGAGTAGGTAATTAGTGGTGAAATATTTACAATACGAGCTATATCATCGACTACAATCCGTGAAGTAAAGGATAAGATTCGTGAGAGTCGTCAAATAGCGCCAGAAAACCAGCGGCTCATTTTTCGTGGACATGTTTTGGAGCAATTGGATCAAACTTTGGAATCATTGGAAATTGGACCAGATATGACAATTCAAATGGTGATTCGTAATACTGGTGGAAATGAGCATCAACAGAATCCTAATGTGAGTGGCTCTAAATCTGCTCCAGCCCCTCAAAATCCCCCTCAAAATGTACCTTTTAATTTTTCAAACTTTTCTTCTTTTCAAAACCAACCACCACAACAATTTCAGTTTCAAGGAGGAGGAGGAGGGGGGGTAGGGAATGATCCTGGGAGACAAATAGGACAAATTTTGGTTTTTATTTATTTAGGAAAATATTGATATTCTATTTTATTTTGTTTTTAAATTAGTCATCAGTTCTTTCTTCTATCATTCCTCCTCAACAAAATCAAAATAATCAAAATTCATCATCTCATATTTCATTTACTCCACCATCTTATCATGAAAATTCAGGATTATCTGATCAAAATTTTATTTTTACTCCATCTAGCACCTCTTCTCCTTCTCAAAATCAAAATCAAAATCAATCTGAAAATGAAAATGAAAAAGAAGAAAAACATGATGAAAAAAGTTTGGATGAATTGTTGGATGAGATTATTATTGAAGATGTAGATGAGGAAGAGGAAGAATTGAAAAATGATGATGATAACTCAGAAGAAAAAACAAATAAGAAAGAAGAAGAAGAGAAAGAAGAAGAAGAGAAATCTGATGAGAATCAGATAGAATTAAGAACTGGATTTGATCAATTATATCAAGAGATGATCAAATTAATTTCTTATCCATTACCACCACAATTGCCTTCTTTTTCTTATAATGAATCAATTTTAAAT
>Ga0209992_10004512_pt1 | contig 10890 bp, 12 predicted proteins | sample 2SBtaG_2_FD_182564 | JGI IMG/M metagenome (GOLD analysis project Ga0209992, IMG submission 182564) | Deep subsurface microbial communities from Kolumbo volcano to uncover new lineages of life (NeLLi) - 2SBTROV12_ACTIVE470 metaG (SPAdes)... | ecosystem: Environmental > Aquatic > Marine >... | reverse complement strand
TCCATGGTGTATTTCTCGTGAAAGAATTTGGGGCTGCCCATTGCCAGTTTGGAATTGTGAGGATTGTGGAGAGAAAAACTGGTTCTTTACAAGAAAAGACATTGTAGATGCTGCAGACAAGTTACCTGATGGTCCAGACTTTGAATTGCATAGACCATGGATTGATAACATTACTGTAAAATGCAAAAAATGCAACAGTACCAATACAAAACGAGAAGAGTATGTGTTAGATACATGGCACAACAGTGGTTCTGCACCATTTTCATCATTAACAGATGAAGAATATTCTAATGAAATTCCAGCCCCATTTTTCACCGAAGGAATTGACCAAACTAGAGGATGGGCATATACTCTATTAATTGAAAATGTAATTTTAAACAATTCTGCATCACCACCTTACAAGGCATTCTTGTTTCAAGGACATGTGTTAGATGAGAAAGGAGGTAAAATGAGTAAAAGTAAAGGAAATGTTTTGGAAGGGGCAGAACTACTTCAAAAATATCCTGTAGATCTGATAAGATTCTATTTCATGTGGAAGGCAAGTCCAATTGAACCACTTAGTTTTAGCACAGATGAATTAATGTCAAGACCATACCAAGTGATCAACACATTATTCAATCTACACCTATACTTTCAACAAAACAGCCAGTACGACAATTTTGATCAAACAAATACAATTGATTGGGCAAAGCAAAACGATTTGTTAACATCTCCAGACATTTGGCTATTATCAAAACTTCAAAAATTAATTCAAACATTAACTGAGAAAAATCAGACATGTAAATTCCATGAAGGGGCAAAAGCAATTGATGATTTCATCATTAACAACCTCAGCCAGATATACATCCCAATTACAAGAGGAGAATTGTGGGATGAGGATGAAGAAAAGAAAAACAGAAGGCTGTCAATCTATGCAGTACTAAGTGAGGTTCTCAAAACATTAGATATTTTGATTCATCCATTTTGTCCATTTACAAGTGAGCATCTCTATCAAACAGTATTTTCAGGAAAGCAAAGTATCCTGCTTGACAAATGGCCAAAATACCAAGAATCACTAGTCAATGAAAAAATCGAAGAATCATTTGACATTATGAAAGATGTAGTATCCATATCAGCAGCAGCTAGAATGAAAGGAAAGCTAAAGAGAAGATGGCCACTAAATGAGGCACAAATTTGTGTGAAAAAAGGTCAAAAGGTAAAACTAGAGTCATTATCAGAACTATTACAATCACAACTCAATGTAGAGAAATTTACAATTTATGAAACTAAGAAAGAGTCAGGGTTAGAGCAAATTTTAGAATTAAAACAATTAGGATTACCAGTTAAAGGAGTTACAGAATTGGAAAGAAAAAGAATTGGACCAAAAGCAAAACAACACATGGGAAAACTTGTATCAACTTTTAATGAAACTGATCCTGAAGAAATTATCTCATCATTGCAAAAAGATTCCAAATATGATTTTGATATTGACGGAGAAGTGATTTCTTTAGACAATGAAGATTTCATCATAGACTTTGATGCAAGTGAAAATTTTGCAATGTCTAAAAGAGACAACTATACAGTATTCATCTCAACATCAAGGAACAAAGAAATGATGGCACGAGGATTAGTCAAAGATATTGCAAGAAGACTTCAAACTCTAAGAAAAGAAAGAGGATACACACCAACTGATGTTTTAGAGGTTGCATCAATTTTGGATTTGGATGAAGAGTCACTTGGAATGATGAAAGAAAAAGCAAAAGAGTTGTCATTTTTAGTTAGAGTGAAACAAGTAAATTTTGAAGAATCTTGTAAAGAATACAAAGATGACGACATTGACGGTCAAAAAATCAGAATTTCAGTTGAATAAAATTCTAAATTGAATTGCAGTGCAATCTAACGTTTTAACTATCAAAACAAAATAACTAGAACATATTCCAGAGAAAAAGACATCTTCAGGTCCCCAACTGATTTTCCCAAAAATCTCTGGAATTAAACTCATTTTACCATCATAGATGCTAAAGAAACTTTTTATGAGAAACAGCAATCTCAAATTTAATGTCAGACTCTAATGCACATCATGTAGTAGGAGTAGAATTTCTCAAGCAAAATGGTGTTGACGTTGATGCGTTAATCAAAGAATTAACTACCAATGCAGCAGTCGAATTTGTGGCATACTATTACTTCACAAACCTCAGATCATTCTGTACAGGAATGGAAGGAGAAGGAATCAAAGGAGTAATTGAGGACGCCAGACTTGAGGATTTGAGCCATTTTGAATCATGTATTGACAGAATCTTCCAACTCGGAGGAGAATTTCCAAAAGACATTGTAGATTTTTGCCAACAAGCAGGAGCAGATTTCTTACAATCAGATAAGAGCACAACTCTAAAAGAAATTTTAGAAAAATGTCTAAAAGCAGAACAAGGTGCAATTATCAATTGGAATAAAATTTGTCAAATGACCCATGGAAAAGATCCTATGACATATGATATTGCAGCAAGTATTCTTGCTGAAGAAATAGAACACGAATCATGGTTCTTAGAATTACTAGACGGAAGACCATCAGGACATATGAGAAGAAGATATTCTGGTGAAAGACCACATACAAGTAAACATTCTAGATCCTTAGATAGTCTCTAATTTTCTTTTTTTCTTTTTTACATTTAACTGGGTGCTTTATTGACAACTAATAGTGAAGATACATTGTTTTATCACGGTTAAATAGAAAAATCACCTATTGATATCATGGTAAAACAAATTAGCCTTGATGCTTGGCAAATTCAGCATTTATCAGATCTGTTAGAAAAAGGCTCAAACATTGTTGCAAAAACAAACAGACCAATTGTTCTGTATAGACAGACTCTAGAAGAAGAGGAAGAATCCTATGAAGAGATAGTGTGTACACTCACCAAAGGATATGTAATTGAGCAGATGGTGACATCGGGCGGAATTCTAGTTCCAAGTTTCCACCAACAATTTGTATTTACAATTGAAGAATATCCTCAAGAACTATTGAGAAAAAGCAAAGATCGCTTTTTAGAAATGATTGATTTTCTTGATGATCAGCTGAAATAGTCTCATAATTAATAAAGACCGTAAAATTCATGATTTTTGCATGCAATTACTAGAATTTCAGGCTAAAGAGCTATTTCGAGAGTATGGAATTAATCTTCTTGAGAGCATCTCATCTACAAATATTGAAGATGGCAGAAAGCATGCTAAAGAATTAGGATATCCGTTCGTAATCAAAATCCAGGTGCCAGTTGGAGGAAGAGGGAAAGCAGGAGGCATTCAAAAATGTCAAAATGATGACGAATTTGAGCTAAAATACCCTCAAGTCATGGACTTGACAATAAAGGGAGAAAAAGCAAGAGCAATCTTACTTGAAAAAATGGCAGACATCAAAAAAGAATTGTACCTATCAATATTTTTGAATCGTTCAAAAAGATGCTATACAATTATTGCATCAGCTGAAGGTGGAGTTGAAATTGAATCAGTGAAAAATCAAATTATCAAAGAGGTAGGACTAGGAGATGTCTCAGATGAACTTGCAAGAGAAGTTGCAAAAGAAATGGAACTAGAAGGAAATACAGCAGAACAATTTGTTGACACATTAAAGAAATTATCAAAATTAACAATAGAAAAAGAAGCAGAACTTGTAGAGATCAATCCATTGGCAATCATGCAAGACGATTCAATTATGGCACTAGATGGAAAATTTGTTACAGATGATAACAGTAACTTTAGACATCCAGAATTAGAAAAATATCAAGAGAAAACTGCTATTGAAGAACAAGCTGAAAAAAGTGGATTTTCTCTAGTAGAGTTAGATGGTGATATTGCAGTAGTTGGAAATGGTGCAGGATTAGTAATGTCAACATTAGATATGTTATCAGATAATGGTGGAAAGCCAGCATGTTTCTTAGATGTGGGTGGAGGTGCAACTACAGAATCAGTGTATGAAGCATTAACTTTGATTAGCAAATTAGATAGAGTAAAAGGAATTCTTGTAAACCTCTATGGAGGAATTGTAAAAACTACTGTTGTTGCAGAGGCATTTCTCAAAGCATATGAAGACAATTTAATTGATTTACCAGTATTTTCAAGACTAAAGGGAACCGAATCTGAAAAGGCAAAAGAAATGCTACAAGGTTCAAGAACCAATATTTTTGATTCAGTAGAGGAAGCAATCAATGCAGCAGTTATGGGAGTAAAGAAATGACAGATATCTTTGGATTACTAAAAGGAAAACCAGAAGATTCTGATTATGAAAAGAAAGGAGTAATCGTTCAAGGAATTACAGGAGCATATGGTTCACTACATGCAAAACAAATGATAGCATATGGAACCAATGTCGTTGCAGGAGTAACACCTGGAAAAGGAGGTCAAAAATTTGAAGACAAAGTTCCAGTTTACAATACAATGCAAGAAGCAGTTGATGCAACAAATGCAAAAATTTCAATAATCTTTGTTCCAGCAAAATTCTTCCTTGGAGCAGCAAAAGATGCACTAAATGCAGGAATCAAATTACTAGTTGCAATTCCAGAGCACGTCCCAATCAGAGACACAATGGAAACATTAGATCTTGCAAAACAAAAAGGTGCAGTAGTCATCGGTCCAAACACACCAGGAATAATGATTCCAGAATTAATCAAAATCGGAATCATGCCACCAATGCCTTTCAAAGCAGGAAAAATTGCAGTGTTATCAAAAAGTGGAACATTACTTTATGAAATTTCAGATGCTTTAACAAATTCAGGATTTGGTCAATCAATCACCATAGGAATTGGTGGAGACCCAGTAAACGGTACAAGACTAATTGATGCATTTGATATGGTTAAAGACATTCCAGATTTAGAAGGACTAGTAGTAGTTGGAGAAATCGGAGGCGATTCAGAAGAAATCTTGGCTCAAAGAATTATTGATAGTGGATTTAACAAACCAACTGTAGCGTACATTGCTGGACGTGCAGCACCTAAAGAAAAGAGAATGGGTCATGCAGGAGCAATAGTAATGGGAACTTATGGTTCAGCAGAATCCAAAGTATCAATGTTTAACAAAGCAAACATCCCAGTTGCAAAAAGACCTGCAGAGGTGCCAGTTTTATTAGCAGGAAAGATGGAAAAATCCGATTAGAATAAAAGAGAGAGATTGAGGAGAAAATTAAATGCCAGTCACAGACCCTGAGAAGAAAAGAATTGCACAACAAGCACGTCTTGTAATGAGAATTTGCTTCAAATGTGGATGTAGAAATGACATTGATGCAACAAGATGCAGAAAATGCAGAAACCCATACTTGAGATTAAAGAACAGAAATCTCGGCGTTAAGAAATAGAATTAGACATTCATCAATCGTTGTCTATAATTTACAATTGCAGATTTTAATTCATTATTGTATTGCTTGACAAAAGATTTTGCAGATTCAGGATTATCTAATTCTTCAAATTCTAATTGAAGATCTTCTGGTAATTGGTCATTCATTTGAAACAAAACTTTGGCAGCTTCTACATACTGTCCCAAATTGTCAGCATACTCAAAGGCTAATTTCATTCGATCAATCAAAGAGTCAAATTCTTGTAAAGACATGAAAAGAATTTCTAAAATCAGTACAAAAGGGCAAGGTAATAGTGACATAATCAAATAGCAAAGACAAAAAAACTCCCACAGAATAATTTAGTTGGACCGGTCGTCTAGTTTGGTTTGGATGACGCACTCACACTGCGTAAGGAATTATTTCCCGCAAAGGTCGTGGGTTCAAATCCCATTCGGTCCACCATTAATTTTCTCAGATTATTTCTGAGATTTTTTCAATGCCAATCGTTGCTTGAGTTTTCTGGCTCGTGGCTTTGTTCTCAATAAACGACCACAGCAAGGACACCACAATCCTTCCCATGAAATGAATAATTCACATTGAGGGCATCTTTTTTGGCCCTGTTCATATCTACCGCCATCAAGACCATTACTTACTGCCTTGAATTTTTTACAAGAACCATTACAATGCATTATACTATACTGAGAGAAGGCATAGAAAAAATTGTTGGTCGATTTGAGCAAAATGAAATCAGAGCAAAAAACAATCTAGTCTAAAATAGAGAGAAACTAGTCAATTACTAACAAATCACAATTTTATTTATCCAAGAATACAGGAATTTGTTTCAGAATCAAATATAGTTCCAGGGCCACATTTTGAATCAGTTTCACTAGTATCTGATGTTTTTACACTGCCCAGTCTACATGCATTGGTTTCAGGATCTAAAACGGTTCCAGTACCACATTTTGGATCATACTCACCGTAGAAAATTTCCTCATTTTCAATTACTGTGTCAGGAATTGAATTTGATGAATTTTCAAAAGCATTATCAAAATACCCCCCAGCATATGCAGAACCTAGAATAATCAAAATCAAAGCTGGAATGCCAACAAGAATTGGAATTTTTAATGGAATAGAATTTGTAATAACTTTAGAAGTCGAAGGTTTTGTTTCAGACACAGATTGAGAGGTTGCACCTACTTCAAATAATGATGCTCCACAACTCATACAAAAATTTGCACCTAAGGGGCATTTTTTACCACATTTCCAACAATGAATTGTTTCTTTGTCATCAGGTTCATTTTCAAAAACAATATCAGCACTAGATTGAATTTCAGAGTTTTGTTTTTCTAGATATTTCTCTCTTAAGCGTTTGAGGTAATTCTTGTCAGTTATCCAAATATTTTTATTTTGAATGTATGCTTGTTTGATATGCTCCAATCTGTAAGAGTCACCAACACCTAGTTTCAACAAGGCATTTACTTCATCGACTACATCAGTAGAATCCATATGCTATATCATGTAGAAATATGTCATTAAATACTAACTGAAAAAAGACATTCTCAGAGGAATCAAATATTTATAAAAAATGTCCAAAATGAATATTTTCAATCAAGTGCAAAACAATAGTAATTATTAAAATCTAGAAAACAAACCTAGTCTGTGAACGTATCACAGAAAAAATTAGAGGTAGAATCATCAAAAGAGATTCTATTACAGACAATTTTAAAAAATAAAGAGAATCTAGATACTGATTTGATTGCAATTGCGATTAAAAATTATGTTAAAAATCATGAAAAATACGATATAGAGAAAAAGAGACTGTTAGATTTTATTTCAAATGTAAAAAATTGAGTTTTTAAAATCAGATTTGTGCGATTAGTAGCTGTGTGTGAGAAGTATCATTTCTAAAGCATTCATCTAATCTTGATTGCAACACTTTGAGATGACAGTCAATAGAGCAACAACCTTTGTGGCCCACATGGAAGGATTTTAGACAAATTTCACAGAGTTTCATCATCAATCTCCTTTGAAAGTTGTTCAACTTGGCCAGTTAGGAGCAGGTAGAATTTTCTCATTGCATTCACCATGATGACTCCCGAGTTTGTGCTTTAATCTTCATCATGACATCATTTGTCATTTTGAGCAATTCTTCCATTTGTTGATTAGAAGACAACGTTGGCATACCTCCTAGTTTCTTTGAGATTTGTCATGAATGTGGATGATTTCGATGATAGTTCACTAATCAAACCAGATCTTGTTTCAGCAATCATAGAATTTGCTTGTTGTATGTTCAAAGGGAACTCTCCATGGATTGGGCTTTAATTTTTAATAGAACTTCATTAGTCATTTTCAAGAGATTTGCCATTTCAGAATCAAGAAGATATTCTGAATCAGAGTCAAACATTATGGTTTTTTGTGTTGTATTCATCTTTCTTCAACAAGTATAGTGGTTACAATGAATATAACCAAGGATTTCGATTAGGCATGAAATTAGTATCGAATGGTATCGAACCTCAATGGAATTCGACTAAACTAGGACAATCAGCAAGGATAGTCTAAAAGATCTTGCGTATTTTCTGATTGCCTATCTAAAATATGAAGATGAAATAAAATGGATTTATTGTAATCGGACTTTGTATTTTTTGAATTAAGCAACTTTCTCTGCGGATAATATCAAATGTTCATCACCAAAGCAATGCTTGTTTTCAAAACAGTTTGTGCATACCATCCATTGTGGAGTATAACTACCGCCTGGTGCAGGCTTGTATGTAATCATGTATTTTTTTTCGTGTCTATCTTCGCAATAATTCATCATCAATCTCCTTTGATAGTTGTTCAACTTGACCAGTTAGTAGTAAGAGGAATTTTCTCATAGTATTCACCAAGACAATTCCTGAGTTTGTGCTTTAATTTTCAAAACTACATCATGAGTCATTTTGATTAAATGTTCTACCTGAAGATCATTGAGATGTTCACGGCCTTCATTTACTGAATGTTGAGCCATAAAAGAGACTTCATTTTGAAGGCTCTCAAGTGCTAGCATGGTACTCAATAGAGTGCTTCCCCTTTTTCCCAGGATAACTCAAACAGTGAACTCATCATATCTACCAGGGTTTCAGAATCAGACCACCAAGCAAATACCTGTCTAGTTGGATGTGTAGCATTGCGCATAAAGATGAGAACCTCTTTTTTGTCATTTACAATGAAACACTTGTTTTCAGAATTTGATGGCATTGCTCGGATTGATTCAGAACTCATTTCAGAGAGAAATTCAGGAGTATTGTTTAATGGTGAAACTATCATTTTGAGATTTGTTGGTGCTTCCTCTACCCAGTCAAATACATCAGAATGATACATTCTAAGTAAATCTGAGACACTACCATAGATTTTGAGGTCTTCAGAACTAGAACCAACCATTTCTTTGATTTTGTTTGTGATAGGTCCGTTTCCATGCAATAATTGCATTTTCTCAGATTTTGATTCATCAGTCTCTACTGCAAAGAATGGGATCTCTTTCCACATGGTAGAGAGGGATTCTTCCTTGTTTGCCAGGGTATCAATTCTGTCTTGCTCTTGTTTGACCAAGGTAGCAACTGCTTCTCTCATATCCATGGCAGTATATTTTGTCGGATGACACAACTCAGCGACAACTAATCCCATGTTTTGTAGAGAATTGACCAGATGATATGTCTCGGTTCGAGGCAATTGTAGTGCTTTTGCAATCTCAGAAGCAGTCTTCGATCCATACTTGCCGAGATAGATAAACACTTTTGCCTGGCTTTTAGTTAGGCCAAAATCGATTAGTTCATTTTTAATTTTTTCAAGAGTTAGTTTATGCTTGTACATTGCAGTGTCTGATTCGTTATCAAACAGACTCATTTGAGATTCAGAATTCAAAAGGAACTCTCCATTGATTGGGTTTTAATCTTCATCATGACATCGTTTGTCATTTTTAGGAGACTGTCAATTGAGGAATCTGCTGGGAATTGGTAGGTCAAAAGGAACTCTCCATTGATTGGGTTTTAATCTTCATCATGACATCGTTTGTCATTTTCAAAAGTGACAAAAGTCCGCTATCCATAATTTCAGGATTTGTTTCAATTGTTGTGAATTGAGTTTTGGTATTCATCTTTCTTCAACAACCATAGTGGGTACAATCAATATAACCAAGGTTTTCGATTAGGCACAAAAATTGGTTCGAACCATGCGAACCTCCCCTATTTTGCGTACCGAAAGTGGGATTACATACTATTGCTTATAAAGGAAAAATAGTCTAAATTAATATTGAAAAACAGGCAATTAGCCGTCATTACGATTACATCTGTAGCAATATTGCTAACAATATCTACTATTTACTCTAATTTCGAGATATTAGAAGAAGCTTATGCAGGTGACTCGCTGAATCGCGATAATGTTGCAAAAACTATTCTAGTAAGGATTAATCCAACAGGAACAAACTTTGAGAACTCTTTTGATTCATTCTCAAGAATAGGGTTTGTTTCAGGAGAGGCAAATTTTTTGCTTGAATCAGTCCCAAGCAAGGATAAAAAACCGTTTTACTCACTAGTTCAAAAATCACTAGAATCAAAGAATACTCTTTTGAAAAACAAAGGAATGAACATTTCTATCGATGTGTTCTCAGGAGACGGAGAGGTTATTGAGACACTAGTATATTCAAATTGTGATGTTACAGAATATTTTGTTCACGGGGTAGATTCCAAGGGGAAAATTTTCTTTTCTGAAGAGGATGGAACTGTAGAAATCAGAGAGGTAACAAAATTTGAATGTGTATCATTTTCCTTAGAAGTAGAAATATTACAATCAGACATAGATAGACTAGAAGAGACCCTTGAATTGATAAGTGATACCAACAAGTTTGAAATAGCATCAGAAGAAGGATATTTCAGTCAGCCTTCAACTAATGGAACTGAGGGAGAATTATTCTATAACAGTATGACTAACAAGCTGCAAAAGTTTGTGGATGGTGTTTGGGTAGATATTTCAGGAGTAGGCGGACCACCATCACCTAGAAGGTAATTTCATTGAAATTACAAATCATAGTCATTCTATTAGCAACAGTTGGAATAGTAGCAGGAGTAGCACAATTAGGAGATGGACAGGTTTTCATCACAGTTACATCTGAAGGAAAAGCAAAAGTTTCCCAATCAATTTTTCCTGAAACATTTGTATCAACAATAGATGTTCAGGTAATTTCTGAAAATATTTCAAATCTCTTGGCAATTGATGAGGAAAATATCCTTTTAGGGACTACCCAAAATGAAGAGCTGCTAAAAATAGCAACTTTGGGGGCATCTGCAGTTAATTTAAAGTATAATGCAGATATCCTGTCCTACAAATCAGGAATTTTCAAGCTCAAATATAGCAGTGACCTTGAATCTAGAGTAGATCTCCCACCCCTATCAAAACTAGTTTCACTAAACACAATCCCAATTGAAATCACTGATGAAGAGTACGTTTTACCTCCAGGAGACATTTCCATGAGTTTTTCAATCAGGCCAGTAACATCAAAAGAGTTTTTCATCCCAGTTGGAGATTCTGAATACAAAATAGAAGCAATTACAGCTGCAAAAATA
>Ga0209992_10004507_pt1 | contig 10901 bp, 22 predicted proteins | sample 2SBtaG_2_FD_182564 | JGI IMG/M metagenome (GOLD analysis project Ga0209992, IMG submission 182564) | Deep subsurface microbial communities from Kolumbo volcano to uncover new lineages of life (NeLLi) - 2SBTROV12_ACTIVE470 metaG (SPAdes)... | ecosystem: Environmental > Aquatic > Marine >... | reverse complement strand
TCTGTTGGGCTATGATGATACCATTATCAAAAAGAATTAGATTTTTTTAGTAAATATCTCTCCATATTGGTTTGAATCTATAGAGGCCTGAACCTTTCTCGAGGATTAAAATGGATTACAGACCAAATAACGTTATGTGAAAGTTGGCTAGCATAAATCAATTTTTTAAAAAAAGCATATCTAAAACTATTATAACAAATAATTGATGTGGGAAATTGCATTACCAAGAACAGAGATTAGAGATTTTACTCCAGAAACTGCATCTAGTAACAAAATAAAACGAAAAAAAGAACTCAAAAAAGCAATAAGTAAAGAAATTGGAAATCAACATCAAATTATTTTAAAAATGGTAAAGGGAAAAGAATTATTCATCGATGTTTGTTTTTACCTATACCTATCAGAACAAACAGGGAGTTCTAAAAAGGATTTAGATAATTTAATGAAAATTTTACTAGATGTATTATCAGTTAACATGGTAAATGGTCAAAAGGAAGTTAAAGGATTAGGATTTCTTACAGATGATTCACAAGCATTCAAAATACATTGTGAGAAAAAAATCATCAACAATCCAAAAAAGACAGGACTGGATTTAAAAATATCATATAGATGATGGTACTAAATAGTTTGAATAATTTTTCGCCTACATTTGTATGGCAATGTAAACCAATAAGGGAAAAAGAAACTTGCAGAACTATCTAAAATTCGTTCTTTATCTCTATAAGAATATGAATCCCATTGATCTTTCATTATTTTATGAAGATTTTTTTTAATCTGCTTCATTGCAGATAATGAAATATCACATAATTCATCTTCTAATCCAGGAATTTTAAATCCTGCAGGTAGAGTTCCTTTAGCATTATGTTTTTTCTTTATTTCATTAATTTTTTTGTTAAAAATTTTAAATTCATTTTTTAATTTTTTATTTATTCTGTCACGTTCTTTTCTTGCATTTGCAGCAGCTCTGTCGGCTTCTGCTCTTACATTTACGGCTACTCTTGCAGCCTCTGCGTTAAATCTTCTCCCTGCTCGTTTAATCTCATCACCAAAACCCATAGTACAGAGAAGAGGTAATTCTATTTAAAAATGGAAAACAATATATGAAATAATCAAGTTTCAGGATAAACTGTTCTAATACACTCATAGCATTCCTGCCACGGGTGATTTTTCTCCAATTCTTCGTTACATCTAGGACATTTCATTGTTATTCTATTTTTTCATCAGGTAAATCAATTTGCTCAAAAGAAACCCTCTTAGAATCAATAGCTTTTTTGATTGCATCTTCTAAATCAGTCAATTTTTTGGTCTTACCTGTTTTAATTTCAACTAAAACAATTTCAATTGGATTTTTATCTTTATTATTTTTATCAAAATCGGACATATTTTTAAAAACAACATAATCAATTGGAGTTCCTAAAAATCGTGAATCAGATGGAGAAAATTTTGTTGTAAATTCTGGAAAAAAAGGAGCCATTTGTTCCCAGGCTTTACCCTTAACTGAACTTCTTTGTCCGTCTAAGGATTTTTTAATTTTTTTAGCAAAATTTTGCTCCATAGATTTTTTATCACCTTCATGTTTTTGTCGAAGTTTAATTAGAAAAACCACCAAGATTCCCAAAGTAATTGTCATAATAATTGCCCAAACAGAAATCAACATCATTTCAAATTCCATGAATTTTCTACATGAATTATGAACTTAAGCTTATTGAAAACAAAAGTTTTGAATAATCATTAATGGAAAACTTTGTAGATACTCTTGATCAAAATCAACAAAGAGAACGATTTCACTCACCTTACTGCATCAGTTACAGATTTTTCAGATTCATTAGGATACTGTGAATATAAAATTCCACTATCCATCAAAGGTATCAAACCCAAACCATCTCAAGCATTGATTCAGGGAACTAAAGCCCATCACGCAGAAGAAAAGTATGAGCAAGAACATGTAGAGTTAGAACCAGTATCAGTAGAACAAATCGAAGATAAAGAAGAAGATATTGAATTTGCCAGAGAAAACATCTATTCTACACTAATGATGCCTTTTGAGTTCCCATCAGAGAATGTTTTACTAACATTATCAGGCAGAATCGATAAAATTCTCAGAATAGATGAAACACTAGTAGTTCAAGATGACAAATTTGCAGGGAAACCTCAAGTATATGATAGGAAGTCACAACCATATCCTAGCCAACTACTCCAAGTACTAACATATCTCAACTCTAGTTTTTCAGCAAAGAGAAAACCAGATGTTGATGATTTCTTTGAAATGCCTCACACTCAAAAGAAATGGCAGATTAGAATTTGTGATAGAAAAACTAGAGAGCCATACAAAGTATTCTCAGAAGTTCAAGACTCATTTTCTTTACATTATTTACATACATCATTACAAAAATTCACAACCATTTCACTGGGTATGGATGAACCTGAACATCACAACAGTTCCCCAAAATGTAATGCATGTAATTTGAAATCCTTTTGTGAGTATAAAATTTAGAAATAATATCAAAACAAAGTTTAATTGATAATTTTTTAATATTCTCATATGGTTTCTAGATATAGCAGAGATTATTCTGAAGCAGATGTATCTAGCGAGGATCATTCTCTTGTAGATTTCTCAAAATGTAATTTCAAAAGAGCAGATTTTACAAATTCTGAATTTGTAGGAACAAATTTTTCACAATCAAATCTTTCAGAAGTGTTTGCACAAGAATCCGATTTCTCAGGGGCCGATTTAACTGGGGCTATACTGATAAGTTCTGTTCTTAGAGGTTCAGACATGATAAAAACAAATCTTACAAAATCTAATTTATCTAATGCTGATTTTGAAATGACTAATCTAACTAACGCAATTTTAATTAGAGCAAATCTAAGTGATGCCGATTTACATAATTCAATTCTAAAAAATGCTAAACTGAGTGATGCAAAACTTTTACGAATAAATCTGGAAAAAGCAAATCTTAATGGAGCACAATTAGATGGTGCAGATTTAACTGGGGCCAATTTGTCTTTTTGTAATTTAGAATACGTTGATTTTACTAATGCCAATCTTAAAAATGCAAATCTTACGGGTGCAAAAATTTCTGGAACAGACTTCAAAAATGCAAATCTTGAAAATACTCAGCTCAAAGATACCAATAAAAAAGATGCTTTCTGGGATTAGAATTATTAATATTTAAATTACAACTGCACAGAATTTTTCCAACTTTTAATTGCTTTTGGACTAGCGTAAATCCATGCAATTGTACCATCATTGTTAATCATAATTTTATTTGATTTTTCTAAATAATCTAAAATCACATTTAAGACTGGAGGTCGCATTGCAACATCAATTTTTTTGGCTAGTTGGTTTTTTGAGCTGAATTCTTTGTATTTTGATAAAACCTGTTCTACTTTGAGAATATTTTTTAATGTTGGATTATATTTTGTTAAATCACCTTGAAATATTTTTTTGATAAATAATTCATATTGTTCAGGATTAATGGGGATATTTTTTGCAAATGTTGATTCTTGCTTCATACTATACATAGTACATGTATGTATATATGCATATATGTACTAGCTATCTTTTCTTAAAACCAAATCTTTTATCGTATTTCTTATGGTCAAACAATTCTAGCAATAATGCCATTTTTTGACCATTAATGCCTAAAATACCATAAATTAAACGCCAATTTTGAGGCAAAACTACTTTGTAGTAAGCATTCAGATCATGTAGATCTTTGTAATATTTTGGAACTTTGGATAGTTTGAGATGAATTCCAGGAACTTGATCGTTTTTTAACAGGTTAATTGTTTTAGATACGTCTTTTTTGATTTCATTTTTTGAATCTAGTTTTTCATAGATTGAGTTAAAATCATCTGGAACACCATTTACATCCATTTTTTCAATTATTTTTAATGGTTAATGAATTAAAAGTGTCATGATTAGTTATTGTATGAAAATAAAAACTTCATATGAGAATTCAATATGATTAGTTCAGGTACAAAAAATGGTTGAAGATATTATATCTTATGGGGAAATGTGTGCAAGAGAAAACGGTGCAGCATTACAACATGGAATGAATTTCAAATTAGGAGATAATTATTCTGTGATTTTAATGTCAAGATCTCCTAATGCACCATACAGTGATAAATTTGAAGATGATGGATATACAATAATTTACGAAGGACATGATGTTCCAAAATACAAAGGAATTACAGATACAAAATCGCTTGATCAACCTGAAACAACTCCTAAAGGAAGTTTAACTCGTAATGGGAAATTTCATCAAGCAGCTAAAGGATACAAATCAGGTAAATGTTCAGCTGAACTAGTTAGAGTATATGAGAAATTAAAAACAGGTATTTGGATATACAATGGTGTTTTTAATTTAACTGATTCTTGGATTGAAAATGATGGAAATCGAAATGTGTTTAAATTTAGACTAGAGGCAATTTTGGATGATGATTTAATATCTAAAAAACAACCTAAAATTCTCAAACATAGAAGAATTATTCCTACATTTGTAAAAAGGGAAGTTTGGAAAAGAGATGGTGGCAAATGTGTTCAATGTGAGGCTACTGATAACCTTCATTTTGATCATATCATTCCATTTTCTAAAGGTGGAACGTCGATTACCTCTGAAAATGTTCAATTACTTTGTGCAAGACATAATCTTCAAAAAAGTGATGATATAATTTAGAATAAATTTTAAAATATCTTTATTTCATATACTGTAAATCAAAATTAAAACAATGACTAGTGATAAAGAACTAATTGATGGAATTGATGGTGATGCACTCCCTGATAGACTCTATGATATCAAAGGAGACCATAGATGTACTAAATGTAATCGCTCACTAAGGGGAAAATAGCATATCTCACAACAAAAACAAATGATCTAATTTGTAGGGATGTGGGTAGTGATAAAACTCCTGTAGAGTCAGTACTTTGTACCATATTTGAAGGAATGAATAAAAACATGGAACAGTATAATGTATGAGTTCCTACTGCAACAATTAAAAAAATTGAAAAAGCATTACGTGAAGCATTAGAATTTTAAATTAAAAATTCTGATGCATTCTTTCCTTCATCAGTAATTTCAATCCATCTGTTTCTGCCAACTTTATTTACTGTAACAAATCCCCATTGCTCTAATGGTTGAATAATATTCTTATCAAGACTAGTATATCTCACCATTGAACGATGTTCCTCATCTTTAGGATTAATTGTAATTAGATTATTTTTTTCAGCCAGTTCTGCCATCTGTTTTTTAATAATTTTTCCGCCATTATCTGAAAGGATTTTTAATGCATTGATTAGTTTAATATCTGGAATTTTTATAGAGTATGGTGAAACATTTTGAATTTCTTTTATTCCAGTTGAAAGAGGTTTTTTTGTATTAAACCCAGGATAATCTTTTGCCTCCACATAAAATGGATGAATATTTGATGAATCATTAAACATCATACATGCCATCATTGTTCCAATAGCTTGTATCTTACTGCCTGATGCTAAATTTACATAGATGTCATTATCGGATTCTTTTTCTATAATATTTTTGACTGCACGAATAATTTGGAATAAATCTTGTCTGTTGTGGGACTCTTGTAGTACGGTAATTCCTAATTTTTCTAATTTTTTGGTAATTTTTGAGATAAATGGTCCTGCCTTGTCTTGACTCTTGTTTTCATGTACCAATAACCAAACCTTGTCTGCCTTTTCTTGCTTTGCAGGAAGAACCACTCTATCAATTTCATAGCCTACAGGGGCAATTTGTATACGTAATTTTGCAATTTTAGCCATAATAGTATCTTTAGTATGCATACTATGTTCATGTTGTATAATAATCTTCCAAGGAAAATGATACTATGAACACAGTTACACTATTGCACAAAAGTCATCAAGTGGGCTCAAGCAGCAAAAATTTGGATTTTTCGTTTGCATACTGTGAAAAGCCCACCACCCCTACTTTTTTTCCAAGAATAATTAGAGAGTTTGATGATTCAGATGAACCCATGATTTATGGAGGAAAATATGACTAGAGCAACAAAAAAATATTATGAAGAAAATAGAGATGCGTTAATTAAACGACAAATTGATCTTAAAAAGAAAAAAAATAAAGATTTGGATAAATTTTTAATAAAATTAAATAGTCAATTGAAATCATTTGAAGAATTACAAACCTCACTTCAAGATGGACATACAACTTCAATAAAAATAATACAAAATATCAGAAAAATTGTTTCTGAATTTTTAGGAGATAAAAAATGAAACTAACCAGAATTCTTCCAAAGTTTCTTGCAAAGTCATACCAAGTAGAAGATTTACGACGTGCAGAAATTCAACTGCAGTACTATCAAGGAATGGTTCGAGTTTTAGAAGAACGAGTTGCAGAAGGTCGTGAAGAATTAGATAGGTTAAGTAGAGAATAACATGGCTAATGTTAAAATAGAAACACTGTATGAAATGTCAGTCGATATTGACATCTTACTTAGAGATTGTGATTTTAAATTAGAAACAGCACGTGAATATCTTCAATACTTAAAAAATAATCTAGAAAAAATGAGGGAAAACAAAAATGAAGAAAACTAAAAGATACACGGTTAAAGAATGGAAAAAACTTTACAAAATTCAAGATGTTTTATGTAAGAAATTTGATGTAATCCTAACTGATCATAAAACAAACAAAGAGCAACTAGTTTTGATTTTAAAAAATATCAATTTTAAAAATTTCAATAAAGGAATTGTAACGTTTAACAAAATAATTCAAGATTTTGGAGGCTCTATGGAGAAATTAACCTCCGAGATAGACAAGACCTCACAAAATAATATCAAAATATGGTCAGATACTCCTGAAAATGAGCCTAAATCTCATAAATCAAAAGATCAAATAAACCTAGAAAAAATTTGGGGGCAAAAAAATGACTGATGCAAACCCAAAACTAACTGAAATTTTTGTTGCGCTAGAATTAATTCATTTTAATTTAACAAAAAATGAAGATGATTTTATAAAATCATTGGAGCAATACAAGAAAAAATCTAAAAAAGTAACAATAACAAATCATGAAGATGCTCAATTCTATGCAGATTGTGAAAAATTTACAAAATTAATTCTCAAAACTCGTAAAGACCATCAAGAGTTAGACAAAAAATGGGATCAATTAGGTTTGAGTAAAAGAAAATCTGAGATGAGAGGCAATAAAAAATGAGATGTAAAATTTGTCAAATTGCTCACAAGAATACTAGTCGATTTGAATCATGGGAAGAGCAAGTTTGCAGATATTGTGGTGTGATTTGTGATTATTTTTCATGGAATGGTAACTATTTGCACGAATATTGGAGGAGTATGAATTGAAGTGTCCTGAATGTGATTCTGCAAGTGTTGCAGAAATTCTGTGGGGATATTATACCGATGTTGATTCACTTGAAGATGCATTAGAGAAAAAGGAAATAGTTCTTGGTGGATGTTGTGTTACTGATAATGATCCAAAATGGGAATGTAATGATTGTAACAATAGATGGGGAGAACGTGAAGAATAGTGAATATATTTTCAAAAATTCTCTTTTGGAGTGTAACTATACTAGTGGGATTTGTGAATCCATTATTCAGTGTAGCACTAGTTGTGGTATATTATTTACCAAAAATAATTTATGATTTAATGCAACCATCTCAACAAACTACAGAGTATGAAAAGAATTCATTTTCAGATGATATAGCGGAGGAAATGAAATGAAACAGTGGAGTAGAGATGAAATAATGAAAGGTCTAAGGGAATTAGTTACAGAAATTGAATATTTAGAAAAGGCAGATGATATTGATGGTAAAAGCGGAGGCATCATTACAACTACTGAAGATGCTTGTATTTTCAAAGGGATTCCACCATTTAATCATGATTTAGAATATGGTGAATTGTCGCTATCAGATGCAGGATACACCGACCCAAAATATCGGTTCATAAAAGTAAAAGAGATGTACACCTATGGAATACATCGAGAGATTTACAGTTGGCTTGAGGAGCGAGGATGGTATCCTGAGTGGTATGATCGTGTTTCATTGTTATTCTGGAAACGTACTGAAGACTCTGATGATGAGATAATTGAGAATTTTGAAAATTATCAAATCTATCTTGATACTCATGAAATAGACGGTATTGAAGGTCAGATATTAGAAAAATTAAGAGAAAGTTTTGAGGAGAAAAATGAATAAAATTATTTCAAAGGATTCTCACAAAAAGAGTCTCTCTGAAGCATTTGTGAATTCCTTTGGAGGATATCCAATAGGGTATGGGTTGGGAATAGTTGTTTTACCACTGTCTATGGGATGGATTCAAGAAGATCCACTAACTGCAAATCTGGCAATCACATTTGTTTATGCAACGGTATCCTTTGTGAGATCATATTTTCTGAGAAGAATTTTTGAGAGATTTGGGATTGATGATAATTTTATTCGACTAATTAAAAAAGGGATTGAAAAATTAATTTGAAATTAGTAATACAGAATCAACCAGGTATTTTCATAATCTATAGAAGTTCAAATATGGAGTGTATGTCAGATTCAGTAAGTCTAGAATACAATCTTAATGCATAACTATCAGTCATACCTGCAATATAATCACAAACAACTCGTTCTCTAGAAACATTTGTCGTATCTAAGATTTCACGAAAATCATGAGGAAGCATTTTTTCTGTCCAATTATCTTGTTCTAAGAAAATTTTAAAAAGTTCACCAACAATTATTTGTCCTTTTTTTTCTAATGTTGCAACCCGTGGATCATCTAATATCATGATCCAAACCAATTTTTTTAACATTTCACATTTGATTCGAGCAGAATTATCAATTTCTAATGTGTAATGATATCTAGATGCAAATTTTGTGTAGTCTTTTCTTTGATTTACTTTTGTATTAGTAATAAATTCAGATATTAATTCTGCTACTAATTCTATTCGTTTTGCTTTTCTTTTATGTGGAGTTCCAGGTAGACTAGTTAATTCTCGAATGATGGTTTTAACTGATTGCCAAATATTTTCATCAAAATTTCCATCTATTTCTAATTCGCTTCTTATTGCGGGTTCTAATTGATCTAATTTACTGGAAGATATCATACCTGATTTTATTCCATCTTCCAAGTCATGTGTGGAATAAGCAATATCATCAGACCAATTCATGATTTGACATTCAATAGATCTATCTGCTTTACTTGGTGCACCTTCTTTTGCCCAATCAACAAGAGGTTGATCATCATCATAAAAAAATTTCCAGTGTTTAGGATCATTTGATTTTACTGTGGAATAATTATCTGGATATTTTAGAATAGAATCTATAGCTGCTCGAGTAAAATTCAAACCACGACATTTTTCATACTTGGATTCGAGAAAATTCAATATTCGTAAATTTTGAGCATTACCTTCAAATCCGCCATAATCTTTCATACATTTCTGCAATTCATGTTCCCCCGCATGTCCAAATGTAGGATGGCCAATATCGTGAGCAAGACATGCTAATTCAACTAGATCAGGATCTGCAACTTTATGGATTAAGGTAATACCCTTTCCAATTTGGGCAGCCTCCAGACAATGGGTAAGTCTAGTTCGGAAAAAATCTGCATGACCTGGTGAAAAAACTTGAGTTTTACCTTGGAGTCTACGAAATGCCGTAGCATGAATGAATTTAGACCTGTCTTTTTCAAACCAAGATCTGTCGTCACCCTTTCGGATATTATAGATATCATCATTGAAGAATTTTATTTCTGTATCATCATATTCTGAACAGGATTTTATTTCCAAGTAACAGTAAGAAATTCACAACATACTTGTGTGTTATGTTTGTATTAATTCTAAAAATTTTCCATAATATCCTTTTTCAGGAAAAACATGTCTTATTCCGCCCATAGGGTGTTCTACATCATTTTTTCTACGAGGAATCAAATGAATATGACAATGTGATATTGTTTGTCCTGCATCCAGTCCATCATTGATTCCAATGTTAAATCCAGATATTGTTGAATCGGTCGAACATAATTGCAATTTTATTTCATTGGTTAAAATTAAACAATCCAATTGTTCTTGATGATTCAAATCAAAAAAGGAACGTACATGACGTTTTGGAACAATTAAACTATGAAGTTTTGTTACGGGGTATTTGTCAAGAAAAGAAATTGCACTATTATTAGATTGTCGAATTTGTGAATCGTTAGAACAGAAAGGACAAATTTCAGACATAATTAATCTAAGTAAAAATTTTATTATAATTGAATGTTATTTTACAATAACCTCCAATCATATTTCATATGTTTTATTCAATTCCACAACATTGATTTTGTTTGTAACCCTAGCATATTCTGTAGGATATTCAGTGTGTACTGGAAATAATATCTTAGAATCAATGTCTTGTACCATCTCCATCAAATCCTCACCCTTTGCATGTCCTGAGCAATGTATCTGGTGATGCTCCATTTGGAACCTGTCAATCCAGTTTTTGAGTCGTTTTGTGCTTAGAACTTGCTCTTCATTGTATGCCTCACTAGATGAATGAATGTAGATTGCCCCTGCTTGGGGTTTCATGTCAATTAATGCATTGAAACTAAAAAATCCAATTGCGCAAATATACTTGTCAGGTTTTGATGCAATTTCAGCTGCAGTTAGTGCATTAGGTGCAGTTGCAAATACTCTATCTTCACCAAAATAATCTGAATCAGAATAAGTTCCTGTGCGATACTTTGCTTTGTAAATTGAAATATGTTCATCATCCCAGTTTGGCAAATTCAAGTTAGGATCAGAGGATAAATGTTTTAGAAAATATGCGTCTTTGATTTTAATTACTAGTTTTCTTCCATTGTTTTTTGCAATGTTGTAAAATGTTTGTACTCTATCTACATCTTTGAAATTAAAATCAGCAAAAACTAAATTCTTACTATTTGCAGTT
>Ga0209992_10004506_pt1 | contig 10902 bp, 6 predicted proteins | sample 2SBtaG_2_FD_182564 | JGI IMG/M metagenome (GOLD analysis project Ga0209992, IMG submission 182564) | Deep subsurface microbial communities from Kolumbo volcano to uncover new lineages of life (NeLLi) - 2SBTROV12_ACTIVE470 metaG (SPAdes)... | ecosystem: Environmental > Aquatic > Marine > Volcanic... | reverse complement strand
CTCCTCGTTGGTGAACGCGATCGTGCCGTAGGCGTAGGACGAGTGCTGCTCCGGCTCCGTGAGGTCGTAGAACACGTCCGTGTCGGACTTGCTCAGGTGGAGGTACCCGCCCGCGGGGATGACCGTGGAGCCCGTCTCGTAGTCCAGGGTGTGGCGCTTCACGTCGTCCAAGTCGACGATCGAGGCGTCCTCGAGCACGCAGCGCCGCACGTCGATGTCGGCCCCGGTGGGGTTGTGGAGCTCGATCCACTCCCGGAACACGCCGCTCACGTCGCCGATGAGCAGCTCGGTGATGAGGACGTCGCCGGGCCGCACCGGGGGGGCCCCGCCGGGCTCCTCGCAGACCGCGTCGGCGCCGGGCGTGCCGTACTCCACGTCGTCGCCCGCCTCGTAGAAGATCGCGTTGGCCTGGGCGGGGGCCGGGCACCAAGACGCGGGATCGTCGAAGGCGATGGTGTCCTGGGGATCGCCCGTGAACTGCCGTGACCGCCCCCGCGAGATCCGCTCGGCGTCCCAGTTGTAGGTCACGCTCGCGACGGCCTGCTCGCCGCCCTCGCCGTCGGGGCACGCGAGCTCGATCGTCTCGTCGGTGCCGTCGTCGGCGAAGACCACGCCGTCGATGTTGAAGTCCGCGGGGAGGTCCGTCTCGTCCACGCCGATGAAGTCGCCCCGCGCGAGGATCATGAACGCGCCCGGATCGATGGAGATCGCCGCGCCGATCCCGACCTCGTGGTCGCTGTCGCCCAGATCGCGCACCCGGCAGGTGAGCAGCGAGTGACGCGAGTCGGAGACGTTCTTGATCTCCATCCACTGCGGTCGGCTCGTGAGCGGGTCCGCGAAGATCTCGGTGATCGCGAGGGACCCCACGGGGACCTCGGGGTGGATGATCGGGGCGTTGTCGGAGCCGGGCTCGCCGATCACCGGGCAACCCGCGAGCGCGAGGCTCAAGGAGAGGACGAAGAAGGCACGGATCGACATCGATCGAATGCTACCAAGCGGAGGGGTCGCGGGATCGCCGGCGTACGGCAGGGAGGACGAGCAGGGGCAGGAGCGCCGCCGAGCCGCCGCAGTCCGAGCAGCCGTCGCCGTCGGGGGTGGGCTGCTCGAGGCGCTCGTAGCCGAGGCTCACGGAGAAGGGGACGGGGTCCCGCCCGTCCTCGGCGTCCCAGGACGACGGGACCGCGGACGCGGCGATCCAGATCCGATCGCCGGACTCGACGATCACGGCCTCCCGATCCACGACGACCCCCTCGTCCGTGAGCGCGATGAGGACCACCGACACGTCGCCTTCGGACGTGACCGACACCTCGGCGGGCGGGCCTCGGCGCACGAACCAGCGGAACCACTGCCCCGTGGGCTCCACGTGCGTGTACTCCGCGCCGTCGCGGGCGGGATCCCAGGGCGACATGCGAGGCGCCTCCTCGGGGAGCCAGGACGCGGCGTCTTCGAGCCCGTCGGCCCGGTGGTGCTCGCCCACCAGCACGCGCGTCACCGCGAGGCCGTCGAGGGCGGCGGCGAGGTCCCCGTCCGCGGCGAGGGCGGCGAAGGCGTCCACCACGTCCGGCTCCGGCTCCCACCCCTCCTGGGCCGCGGCCTCCCACAGGAGCGGGCCGGCGAAGGCCCCGAGCCCCACCACCTCGTCGAGGTGCTTCATCCACAGCGCGGCGCCGTACTCGAAGAACCAGTTGTCGAGCTCCTCGCTCCCCTCGCCGGTGAGGGACGAGATCCACGGCGTCGCCTGGAAGTCGCCCACGTCCGCGTCCCAGAACCCGTCGGTCCCCAGCGTCCACGCCTGGGCGGCGGCGGCGGTGGCCTCCCAGATCGGCAGCCCCTCCTCGGTGAAGTCGGTGGCGATCTGCAGCGCGTGGTTGAACTCGTGGACGGTGTACGGGCCCACCCACTCGTCGGGCAGGGAGCGGTCGAAGGCGATCCACGCGGACGCGCTCATGCGCCCGTCGCCGCCGTTCGAGTCCTCCCACTCCTCCTGGATCGTGAAGCCCTCCCACTCCCCGAGGTCGGCGAGGTAGATGTCGAGCTCGGGCCCGTCTTCGGCGTCGGGCAGCACGGGCGGGGCGAACCCGAGCGCGTCGACCTGCACGTCCCAGGCGGTCTCCGCGTAGCCGAGGACGGTCTCCGCCAAGGCCTCGTCGCCCGCCTGCGTCCAGTGCACGCGCAGGGGGTGGACGTCCGACACGACGGAGCCGAGCGAAGCGGGCCGCGGCTCGCCCCCACGGACGGCGGGGGCGGGCTGGACGACACAGCCGAGATCCGGCGGCGGCGGCGGCATGTCCCAAGGCATGGGGACAGCGTATAGGCTTCGCCGATGCTCCGAACAGGCACCGCCACGCACTCGCTCCTCGTCGCCCTGACCCTCGCCGTGACCGGCTGCCCGAAGCAGGGCCCCGCCACCGAGAAGGCCGAGCTGGAGGCCGAGATCGCCGAGGCGGACGCGGCCCTCGCGGCGATGACCACCGAGCAGGCGCTGCTGAAGATCGCCCGGCACCAGGACGCCCGGCGCGACGTGTTGGAGATCTACCCCCTGCGAACCCACACGGACCCCGTCGTGCGCGCCGCCGCCACCCGCGCGCTCGGCCTCATCGGCGACCCGGACGCCGCCTCCGCCATCGCGGGCTCCCTCCGCGACACCGACCCCCGGGTGCGGTCCGCCGCTGCCTTCGCGCTGTCGCAGATGCCGACCTGGCGCACGACGACCGTGGAGGGGGCCCTCGGCCCGGCCCAGGCCGAGCAGTGGCTGCTGGAGGCGCTGGAGGAGGAGCTCGAAGGCCCCCCGCGCATGGCCCCCGAGCCGGTCCTCGCCGACGGACCCACCGCCGCTCCGTCCCCGCTGCGCGCGCTCGCTCGGGCCCTCGGGGAGATCGGCCAGGACGACTCCGCCGTCGCGTTGTGGGGGCTCGTGGGATCCACGTCCGAAGCCGAGGACGTGCGCGCCGAGGCCCTGTTGTCGCTCGGGATCCAGGCTCGTCGGGGCGTGGCCGAGCCCGCGCTCACGGTCGACGAGATCGGGAGGCTCGCGCCGCTGCTCATCGAGAAGCGCCCCGCCCTCCAGTGGCCCGCGGCGTACCTGATCTCCCGCGCGGGGGCGGTCGAAGAGGCGGTGGCGAAGGCCGACGGCGTGCTGGCGATCGCCTGGAAGACGGCCGAGGACCCGGACGTGCGGAGCTGGATCCTGCGCTCGATCGGCAAGGTGGGGGGCCCGTCGACCGCGGAGATCCTCGCCGTGGGGGCGGCTCCGGATCGCCCCCTGCGTGAGCGCGTGAGCGCAGGACGTGGAGCCGGCGCGGCGAAGAACGTCGACCTGCTGCTCACCCTCCTGGGCGACCCCGACGCGCTCGTCCGAGACGAAGCCGCGGGCTCCCTCGGGCGCACCGGCGACGACCGCGCCTTCGACGCCCTGATGGAGCGGATCTTCGAGAGCCCGGCCGCTGTGTCGGCCCTGGCGGGGTTCCTGGGCACCGAGGAGGAGCCCGCCTCCGACGAGCGGCTCACGATCGTCCTCGGGGTCGGCGCGGGCATGGCGGGCATGGAGGAGAAGCCGAAGCTGCGGCAGGCCGGATACGGGCTGCTGGCCGCGACCCCGGGCGCGGGGGCCCTGAGCGCGCTCATGGGCAAGGTGACCGTCGCCGACGGCGCCACGACCATGGACGAGCCGGACCCCACGGCCGCCCTGTACCTCGCCCTCGCCGTCTCGCAGCGGACGGAACCCGACGTGGAGGGCGCTCTGCTGGGCTGGCTCGACGGCCCGGATCCCATGCTCGGGGCCGTCGCCGCGGACGGGCTCGGCAAGCGCGAGGGGGCCCACATCACCACCCGGCTCGCGGAGGCCTTCCTGAAGTTCCCCACGGCCGCCGACGCCGAGCGGCGCCTCTCGATCGTGAAGGCGCTGGTGGAGCGCGAGGACACCCCCGCCGGGACCCTGTTCAAGGCCATGCTCGACGACGACGGGCTGGTGCGCGAGGCCGCCACCGCGGGCGTCCGCAAGCAGGTCGGGCTCGCTCGCTCGGACTCCAAGACGGAGCCCCGGCAGCGGGACCTCCCCGACCTCGCCGACCACGCCTGGGGCATGGGTGACGTGAAGGGCGCCGTCGTCACCACGCCCCACGGCGACATCACCCTGCAGCTCTTCGGGGACGTGGCCCCCGGCACCGTCGCCAACTTCGTCACCCTCGCGGAGAAGGGGTACTTCGACGGCCTCCTCTTCCATCGCGTGGTGCCGGACTTCGTGATCCAGGGCGGGGACCCGATGGGCAGCGGGTGGGGCGGACCGGGCCACACGATCCGCTGCGAGTACAACCAGGTGGACTACGAGCGCGGCGTGCTCGGCATGGCGCTGTCCGGCAAGGACACGGGCGGGTCGCAGTGGTTCATCACCCACACCGCGCAGCCCCACCTCACCGGGCACTACACCGTGTTCGGGAAGATGACCGACGGGTGGGACGCGCTGGACGCCGTGCGCGTCGGCGACACGATCGAGAAGGTCGTCATCCTCCGATGATCGATCCGGTCCTGACCGAGCCTCACGTCAGCAACCGGCTGGTGGGCGGCGCCCTCGTGTTCCTCGATCAGCACTTCGACCCGGAGACCGTGGACGCGCTCCTGGCGGAGGCGGGGCTGCCTCGGGAGTACATCGGGGACCGGGAGCGGTGGGTGTCCCTCACGTTCCAGAACCGCTTCAACCACGCGATCAACGTGGAGGCTCGGCGTCGGGCAGAGGCCGACGGCAAGGAGTGGGGCACGAAGGAGTGGTCGCAGCTGTGGTGGGACATCGGGGCGTTCGGCTGGGACCCGGAGGTGCTGGGTCCGCTCTACTCGGTCATCCGAGGGTTCGGCTCGCCCCGCGCCGTCTACCGCGCGATCCCGAAGCTCACGAGCCAGGCGAATCGGAGCCTCTCGTTCGAGGTCGCGGCGGACGAGCCCGGCCGCATGGTCCTCGCGGTTCGGTCCGCCGAGGGGTTCGGTGCGCTCTCGGAGGACCTCGCATGGAACGCCCAGGGGATGTTCGCGTCGCTGCCGGGCGTCTGGGGTCTCCCGAACGCGCGCGTCGACCGGGAGGAGACCCGGGAGGACGGCGACCTCGTGGAGGTTCGATACAGCGCCGAGTACGTCGATCAGGCCACGCGGCTCCCGTGGGCGCTCGCCGACGGGGCTCTGGCGATCGGGGTGATCGTCGGCTTCTTGGCCGGACCGGCCTGGGGCTTCGCGGCGGCGGGAGGCGTGCTCGCGGTCCACGGGCTGCGTCGGGCGAAGAAGGCGGAGTCCGTGCTGGCCGTCGAGGCGGGGCGCATGACGGAGATCTTCGAGGAGTCCGACGCCCGCTACGAGCGGCTCTGGCGCGAGGAGCAGGAGCTGCGTCGGTCGCTCATGGCGTCCCGGAAGCTGTCGGGCTATCTCGCCGCCGACCTGGTGGAGCAGATCCTCGCGAACCCGGACATGGAGCTCTCGCTGGGCGGACGTCGCACCGAGGCCGCGGTCCTGTTCGCGGACATCGTCGGCTTCACCCCGCGCTGCGAGCGGCTCACCCCCGAGCGCGTGATCAAGGAGCTGAACATCTACTTCGCGTTCGTGGACCCCGCCTTCGAGGCCAACGACGGCGTCATCGACAAGCGCATGGGCGACGGCGTGATGGGCGTGTTCGTCCCCCGTGAAGGCGAGACGAACGACGACGTGAAGGTCCGCGCCGTGCGCTGCGGGCTCGACATCCTGCGCGCGCTGCCCGCCTGCAACGAGGCCCTCGCGGCCATCGGCGCGGACCCCATGCAGGTGCGGGTGGGTGTCGCCGCCGGGCCCCTCGTGCAGGGGAACATGGGCAGCGAGTTCAAGCTGGAGCACAGCGTGGTGGGGGACGTCGTGAACCTCGCCGCCCGCCTCGAGGGGGCGGCGGACCACGGCTCCGTCCTCGTGGACGAAGGCTCGCTGCCCGCGGATCTCGACCGCGTCGGCCCGCACGAGCGGGGCGAGGGGCGGACGATCCGGGTGAAGGGGAAGACCGACGACATCCGGGTCGTCGGCTTGGTGCCCGCCGGGGACTGAGCCCCGGGGCAGGGGTGCCTACGCGGCGGGCTTGATGGCCACGCTGGTGGCGACGATCTCCCAGACCTTCTCGGCGTCCTTCTCGGGCATCGCGTCCGGGTTCCGGCTCTCGGACTTGTAGTGCTCGGCCGTCTCCTCGTCGACGGCCTTCTCGCGGAGGGTGCCCTCGAGCGACGCGGTCTTGCCCGCGCAGTCGCGGTCGATGCCGAAGCCGTGCTCCTTCATCGTGACGCGGATGTTGGCGTCGCCCTGCTGCACGACCAGCCAGCAGCCCATCTTGCTGCACACGTCGGCCACGGTGCCCTCCACGCGCACGACGGTGTCGGTGCTGCCGTCGGCGCCCGCGATCGCAGCGCTGAGGGGCTGCGCCTCGGTGAGGGTGAAGTCGGCGCCGAACATGGTCCAGCCGTCGACCTCGCGGGGGTTGCCCGCGGCGCGCATCTTGTCGAAGCCGGTGAGCTCCTCGCCGGCCTCGCCGTGGTGCCCGTGGCCTTCGCCGCCCTCGTGGGCGTGGCCGTCCTCGGCGGGCGCGGCGTCGGCGGGCGGGGCAGCGTCGGCGGCGGGCGCGGCGTCGGCGTGAGGCGCGGCGTCGGCGTGGTCGTGTCCGTGGTCGGAGTCCGAGCCGCCGCAGCCGAGGAGGGCGAGGGCGGCGGCGACGAGGGTCGTGGAGAGCAGCTTCATGATCTTTTTCCTCCGGTTTCGCCGGCGGCCGCGTCGGCCGATCGTGGGCGATCCGAGGGGGCATTTAGCAGACCCGGCCGGATCTTTCCCTTGAATAACCGCGCGTGAGTGCGCGTCTTGTAGAGCGTGAGCCGTCACCAGCGCAGGGGCGGCGAACGGAGGTGGGCGTGAGCCGTAGGTACTGCAGCCGTTGCTTGATGTCGTTCGGGCCGATGGATCCGACGCGTTGCCGGCGTCGAAGCTGCGAGCGCAGCCGCCCGCCCACCGGCTGGCCGATGTTCCTGACCGAGGGCGACCTCGTGGACGACCGCTGGCTCGTGGACGAGATCCTCGGCATGGGCGGCGCGGGCATCACCTACCGCTGCTTCGACCAGGCCACCGGCGAAGACGTCGCGCTCAAGTACCTGCACCCCGACCGGCGCTCCGGCGTCCTCGCCCACCGCCTCGCGATCGAGGGCGAGGTCCTCGAGCTCCTGAACCACCCCCACATCGTCCCCTTCCGCGCCCTCAAGGTCGGGGGCACCGGGCCCTGCTACCTGGCCACTGCGCACCAGTCGGGCGGCTCCCTGGAGGCGTGGATCCGTCGCGACGGCCCCCTGTCCCCGCGGGCCGTGCTCGCCGTCGGCCGTCAGCTGGCCTTGGCGCTGGAGTACGTGCACGCGGGCGGGATCGTCCACCGCGACCTCAAGCCGGGGAACGTCCTCATCGAAGAGCGGGACCCCGAGGCGCCCGTCGTGCGTCTGGCCGACTTCGGCATCGCCCGGATCTACAAGAGCGCGCGGGCCGAGATGAGCATCACGCGCACCGGCGCCTTCATCGGCACCCCGGAGTACGCCGCGCCGGAGCAGATCCGGGGCGAGAAGGGGATCGGCCCGGCGGCGGACGCCTTCGCCCTCGGCGCCCTGCTTCACTACTGCGCGTCCGGGCGGGCGCTCCTGTCGCGTCGCAGCATCCTGGACTGGGACGCGTTCCGGGCCCGGGAGTGGAAGCCGTCGGACCGCCCGCGCCTCACCTCCCTGGCGGAGACCGCGGACGACATCACCTTCCTCGCGCTGCTCGACCGGGTGATCGATTCGCTGATGTCCGAGTCGCCGTCGGCGCGCATGGAGATGGCGGACGCTGCCCTGGCGCTGGGGGCCATGCACGACGAGCTCGCCCCCGAGAACCAGGCCCCGCTGCACCCCCCGACGCTGGTGTCCCTGCACGAGGACTGGTCGGACCTGGACGAACCGCAGGAGGTCGACGCGCTCGAGGCGCTGGTGCCCAGCATCGAGGTGCCCACGGTGCGGGACGAGCTCGACGAGACGGTCCCGAACCTCGCCGCGATCGTCCCCGCGCCCTCGGAGCCCGCGCCGAGGCCGTCCCTGAGCCCCGCCTCCGAGGGGCGCGGAGCGGACGACGTGGAGTGGCCTCCCCCCGCCGTCCGCCGTCGTCGTCGCACCGTCAGGTTGGCCCTCCTCGCGGCCGTGCTGGTCGTCGGGCTGCTCGCGTGGCCGGGGGGTCTCGCCGCCCTCGTCGGGCCCGAGGGCATGGCGATGCTCCCGCCCCCGATGCAGCGGCTCGTCGCGGCGGTGAGCCCGTCGGACGTGGACGCCGAGACGCTGGACGCCCTGGACACGCTCGATGAGCGCCCGGTGCTCACCTCGAGCACGGACGAGGTCACCCAGGCCCTCGCCTCGCCCGCGCCGCTGAAGCTGATCGAAGAAGAGAAGGTCCCCAAGCGCCGCGGCCTCCGACCCCCGCTGCCGCTGCCGAAGCCCGCCCTGTTGGCCCGGAAGCCCCTGAAGGTCACGGGCGACAAGCCGACCGGTCGGAAGGCCGTGGACCAGCGCGCGGGCCGCACGAGGGCGAAGCGCGGCACGTCCTACTCATCACCCACCCGCACGGCCGCGCCGGTCCCTGCGCCCGAGCGAGATCGCCCCGACGGGATGACGGACGCCACGCGCATCGAGACCCTCCCCGACGAGGGGCTCGCGCTGCTGCGGGACGACGGCGCGGCCCTGTCCGGTCGCATCGAGCGGGAACGTCGTGAGGCCGACGAGCGCGCCCGTCGACGCGTGGAGGAGGCCTCCGCCGAGGCGGCTCGGATCGCGCGCGTGCAGCGTCGGATCGACCGAGTGTTGGCCGAGGTCGAAGCGTCGCGCAGCCGGGCTCACCGGCACGACGACTCATCCTGCTCCCACTGAGCGCGGAGCGGGTCCGCCGCCGCCCCCCCTGGCTCCAGACGGTCGGGGAGGACCTCAGCGTCCGCATCCCTTGGGCGGGTTCTGAGGGGCGCCTATGCTGTGTTGCACCCGGTCGAGTCGGCGGGGGAGGTTCGGATGGCACTCATGAGGACGATGCGCTCGAGGTCGGCGGTGCTCTCCGGCCTGCTCCTCTGCGCTGGGTGCCCGGGCCCCTTCTCCGAGCCGACTCCGCAGGCCGGGGATGATCTGGATGCCGACGGCGACGGTTGGGTCGACTCGGAGGACTGCGACCCCGCGAACCCGGACGTCCATCCAGGCGCAACCGAGCGATGCAACGGCATCGACGACGACTGCAGCGGGGCTCCCTCCGACGACGAGGCCGACGAGGACGGAGACGGGCACCGACCCTGCGCCGGCGACTGCGCGGACGACGACCCCGAACGTCATCCCGAGACGGAGGAGCTGTGCAACGGGGTGGACGACGACTGCGACGGCGAGCTTCTTCAGTTCGAGGACCCCGGGGCCCCGACCCCCGACCTCGACGAGGACGGATGGACCGTGTGCGACGGCGACTGCGACGATGAAGACTCCACCCGCAGTCCGGGAACCCCTGAGGCGGCATGCAACGGCGTCGACGACGACTGCGACGGAGCGCTGAGCGAAGACGAGACAGACGCGGACTTGGACGGCTGGATGCCGTGCACAGGCGACTGCAACGACGATGTCGCCGCGGCACATCCCGGGGGAACCGAGCAGGCGGACCGGGCAGACGACGACTGCAACGGCGTCGTGGATGACTGCCCTTGGACCGGCTCGGCACCGAAGGGGACGGTCTCTGTGGGAGACAGCGTCCATGCACGCTTCACCGGCGGAGACCTCGGTGAGTTCGTGGCCGGAGCAGGCGACGTGAACGGCGACGGCTACGACGACATCCTCCTGTCGTCTTCGGGAGCAGGAGCCTTCGGCTACTTGTTCTACGGACCGTTCTGCCCCGGCGAGTATCCGGCGAGCTCGGCCGACGTATTCGTCGAGCACACCGGCGCGGTCGGGAGCTGGACGGACTGGAAGCTCGCCGGAATGGGTGACCTCGATCAGGACGGCTTCGACGATTACCGCGTCGGCGACTACGTCTACTTCGGGCCGCCCGAAGGGGAAGAGACGACGCTTCAGGGCATCTTCGTCCGCGAGGGTCAGGCCGCATACCACGTCCCCGGAGACGTCATCATCAACGCTGGTGACGTGAACGGCGACGGGTGGGACGACATGGCGTCGAGTTTCCCGGGCGGCGACGGGCAGGTGTGGATCTGGCATGGACCGTTTCTGGGGGGCCCGAGTCAGGTGTCCCTCACCACCCCCGACGCCGTGCTGAGCGGCGAGAGCGGGAGCAACGCCGGTCACTCGCTCGCTGCGCTCGGCGACTACGATGAGGACGGCACCGACGACCTAGCGATCGGGGCCCCGGCGTGGGGCGACCAAGACGAAGGTGCCGCCTATGTCGTTGCCGGGCCGACCATCGAGGACCGCGATCTGGTCGACGAGATCCGGTTGCACTCGACGACGTCCTGGCTTCAGGCGGGTTGGACTGTCGCAGGAGGTGAGGGAAACGGAGTGGTCTTGGTCGGCGCCTTGGAGCCCGGCGGGCTCGCCTACTTGGCCACCATCCATGGAGTGAGTTCGTCGGGAGCCTTGGACCTCCAGGCGGACCCGCTCGAGGTCGCTGGTGCACACCTCCTGGGCATGTCGGTAGCCGCTCTGGGCGACATCGACGGGGATGGGGGCGCGGACTTCGCCATCGGTGACAACGGGGGCCTCGGGCCAGCGGGGTCTCCGGAAGGGGTGGTCCACCTCCTATACTCGGATGGGTGCGGATCCCCTGGTGCGACGGTCCATTCGGGCCACGTAGCGGCTGCGTCCTGAGCGGAGGAGAGATGCGAGGGGCCGCTGCGGGCTATGTATGGGCTGCTTACGACCATACGTCCCCCAGGAG
>Ga0209992_10004505_pt1 | contig 10907 bp, 7 predicted proteins | sample 2SBtaG_2_FD_182564 | JGI IMG/M metagenome (GOLD analysis project Ga0209992, IMG submission 182564) | Deep subsurface microbial communities from Kolumbo volcano to uncover new lineages of life (NeLLi) - 2SBTROV12_ACTIVE470 metaG (SPAdes)... | ecosystem: Environmental > Aquatic > Marine > Volcanic... | reverse complement strand
GCACCAACAATGGCCAGACTCTCTCCTTTTTCTAAAGAAAAGGAAATGTCTTTTAACACAAACTGATTCTCATTGTAAGATAACCATACATTTTTAAACTCCACATTACCTTTAATTTTAAAACCTTTTTGAGGCGGAACCATTGAAGGAATTTGTTCCGGGGTATCAAGTAATTCAAAAATTCGCTCAGATGATGCCATAGCAGTTTGTATGATATTAAATTTTTCAGCAAGATCTCGGACAGGTTCAAAAAACTTTTGCAAATACTGAATAAATGCTACCAAAACCCCTAATTGGATTTCATCTTGAACAAATCGCCCGCCCCCATACCAAATGACCATGCCAATCGCTAGCGAATTGAAAAAATCAATGGATGGCATATAAAAGGCGTTATATCGAACCGTCCTTAGATCTTCTTTCAACCGCTCATTATTGATAGAAAAAAAATTCCTGAAGTTTTTCTTTTCACTATTGAAGCACTGCACCGTATCCATTCCTGAAAGGTTTTCCTCGATGTAGGAATTAAGTTCTGAAACATGTGCCCGGTTTTTTCTAAGAGCATCCCGTGCACGAACTCTATAAATCCTGGTGGCAGTAGCTAAAAGGGGGAAAACAATACAGACAACCAGAGTAAGTTTCCAATCGAGATACAGCATTACAAAGAATATCCCGAAAAGTGTAAACAAATCGCTAAAAATAAGAATGAGACCGGAAGTCAGCATTTCATTTAACACTTCCACATCATTAACTACTCGAGTAATAGTCTTACCGATAGGATTTTTATCAAAATAAGAAAAAGACATTTTATGAAGGTGGGAAAAAACTTGTGACCTAAGATCAAACATTACTTTTTGCCCAATGTACTGCATGAGATAGGTCTGAAAAAACTGAAATATAAAAGAAAATATCAGAACCGCAAAGTATATAGCCGCAATAACATCTAAGCCATTTATATTTCCTTCTTTTATATGATCATCAATAGCAATTTTTGTAAGATAAGGGCCCGTCAAATTTAATATAGAAACAGCTAAGAGTAGCAAAACAGCCAAACTTACCAGCCTCCAGTAGGGTTTTAAATGAACAAGAACCCTTTTAAACAAAATCAGGTCTTTATATCGATCCCTTAGATCTTCACTTTTATTCATTAAAGAATTATCTTCATCTCTCTGGCTAATTCCTGGTTTCGAAACAATTCAGCATAAACGCCTCCCAATTTAACCAACTGAGAGTGGTTTCCCTGTTCAGAAATAGCCCCATTTTCAATAACAACTATATTATCTGCACTTAATATTGTAGAAAGCCGGTGAGAAATAATTATCGTGGTTGTCGTACTATAGTATTTCTTTAAATTTTCTAGCAAACCCTTTTCCATTTCAGAATCTAAACTGGAAAAGGAATCATCAAGTATCAATAATTTAGGATTTTTCAATAATGCCCGGGCCAGAGCAATTCTTTGCTTCTGCCCTCCCGACAATGTAACTCCCTTTTCACCTATAAGAGTCTCGATGTAATCGGGAAAAGTTTTGAGATCAGACTCCAATCCCGCAACTTGTACTATTTTTTCTATCTCCGAGTCAGATATATTCGTATTACCCAGTGCAATATTATTACGAATAGAAGTTGAAAAAAGAAAAGGTTCCTGACTCACATACCCAATATAATTCCTTAAACTTTCCAATGAAAACTCTCGAATAGATTTTCCGTCAATTAAGATATCGCCGGAAATGGGATCATAGAAACGAAGTATAAGTTGGGCTAAAGTTGTTTTTCCTGATCCAATCAAGCCAACTACTCCGAGGGTTTGTCCGGATAATACTCTCAAATCAACCCCATTAAGGGTTCTATCCGCGTCATCAGAATAGGAAAAGCAAACTTTAACAAACTCCAAGTCACCATGGTTTGGAATATCCATAAATTTTACACCTTCATCCACGATTTTGGGTTTTTCAAAAAACACTTCATTGATTCTTTTCATGCCAACTAGTCCTTTTTGAGTTAGGTTAAACACATAACCAATTCCCATCATAGGCCAAGATAGAAGCATCAAATAACCATTAAAGGCAACAAAGGATCCTAAAGTTATTTCTTCTGAAACAACTGCTTTTCCACCCATCCAAAGCGAAATCATACTTGCAATACCCATCGAAAAAACCATGGTGGGAGTAAATAAACCAAATATTTGGGTAACTCTTAGATTTTTTTTTATGTATTCAAGGTTTAATCTTTTAAATTTTTCTTTTTCATACTCCTCCTGTACAAATGCATGAAGAATTCGTATACCCGAAAGGTTTTCCTGTACCCGTTCGGTGATTTTAGATAAATGCTCCTGTACTTCTGTATGTCTTTTTCCTATTTCTCTTACAAAACAAAAAAACAAAACAGATATAAACGGCAAAGGAATAAAAACTTTAAGAGCCAAATCAAAATTTATAAAACTCATCATTACTACGGCCATGATAATAACGAAAACTGCATCAATAAGGATTAAAACTCCCAGACCAAAAAAGTCACGAACCGCCCTTAAATCATTCGTAGCTCGCGACATAAGATCACCTATTTTTTGTTTCTGATACCAAAAGCGATCAAGACTAAGTAAATGCTGGAAAAGATCATTGAGGATATCAAATTCAATTTTTCTGGAAAGACCGAACATGTACTTACGCCAACCATAACGTCCCCCCATTAAACCCAATGAAATTAAAAAAAGTAAAAGAACATATTTCAATATTTGTTCTTTCCCATTTTTTAAAGAAATAATATCAATGAATTCTTTTATCAACCACGGAACAACAAGCGTCATTGCATCCGTAACAATCAATGCCAAAACACCCAAGAGAAATTCTCTGCGATATTTATTGACATACGGTAAAAAGGATTTCAGATTATTCAATCTCAGTTCCTGAAAAATGCATTAATTAAAATAATGATGTATTTATTTTAGGCTTAATAGGTAAAAAGCCGTCTCTTCAAGCAAAGGAAGGGAAGACAGAAACGGCATTAAAGTTATATTAGGACAACTCAATAAATACAACAAACACGATAAAGAAAAATTTTGAAGATTTTCTGACTAAGATTACTGAATAGCATTTAATACCTATTTTTTTGGCATGGCTATAATGAAGTAGTTTTTTACCTTTTTTGAAGCAATAAGTTGGTTCGCAAACTCACTAGCCTTGCTTTTTGATGAAAATTGTCCAACCCTTAATTTATACCAAAGGCCGCCCGATCTTCTTTTGGACTTGGTTATATATAAGTTCTCAATATTTTTTCGTTTTAATCTTTCCACCAACTTATTGGCCTGTTTTGCCGAAGTCACAGCGGCAATTTGCACGGTAAACACACGACTACCTTTTTTATTTTCAATCGATCGATTAGTAACCTTGGGATTACCCTGAAATGTACCATTAACCTGACCATAATTTGGCGACCATACTTCCTTAAAGCTCATTCCAATTATAATAAGAATTGAAACAATGCCAAAAGCAGTAAACTTTTTCCTAAAAGGAAGGTTCCCAAATAAGTATGCACCATCTAATATTTTTAGCAGCACCCATTTACCAGAGTTTCTCAATCTTAATCCAAACCAAATCATTCCTTTCTTTACTAGCAAAATTTTGGTTGTAACCAGACCCATTTCTACTTTTAAACGTTTCAGGTCCTGCAAGTCTTCTTTTCTAAACAGCTTTATCTTTTTCAATTTAAAAGCAATCCGAGTTTCATCTGCTTTGGATTTTAATTCCTCCTGCTGGCTGGATTCCAATGTATAAAAAATTTCTTCACACTTTCTATGCAAATGGGGAGCAACACCTACAAGATTTCCTTCACAATATGATTGCGCCAAAATATTTTTTATTTTCTTTTCATTCTCCAAAGAAAATTCAAGAGCCTTCACAAAAAAACTTAATGCCCGCTCATCTGTACGTCGATGAGCCAAATAAATAGGAAGGACAAATTTAATAATTTCTTCCGAAAGCTCATTTTTCTCTTCTAAGGCACCCAAAAATAGAGGTTCCGTTTGTCCCGACCATTGCTTAGCCCTTAGGAATAAGCGAGCTAAATAAGAAGTAAAAACAGGATCGTGCTGTTTTTCCTGCTGATACATTATTAGCAACAGATCCATTTCCTGACCACTCAACTCCTGTCCTCTATTTAATATTGATAAAAGAGGCTTTCTGAAGCGAGAATTTTGTGGACTTTGAATGAATGCTTGGACGTAATAATTTAGAGCTCTTGGACTTTCCTCTCCGATAGAAAGAAGATAATCTGCATACTGCAAAACACTTAAGTTCCGAAAACGCTTACCCGTACTTGGCAAAAAATATGAAGAATAAGTAAACTCAATTAAATTTTCAAATTGAAATTTAATATTTTTAGAAAGGGAGTTGGGAGATATGTTTTTTAAATTGTGCAAAGCATTAGAAAATCTTTGCTCCCCAAGCATCCCATATCCTATAAAACCAAAAAATAGACAAACTAGAAATATCGACCACTGGACAGCCCAATCGTCAAACACAATATTTGGTAATGCCACCTCATGAATAAAATAAAGACTCGAAAACCCAATTCCAAACATTAGGAATAGCGTGCATGCAAAACGAGCAAAATAAAATTTTATAGTCTGAGGTACCATATATGGTTTCTAATTTGAGAAGGTTTTGAATTTTTCCACTTCTATGTTTTCCCTTGTATTTAATTCAGATATCGGATCTTCAATTTGCAAAGGAGAAAGGTTCACATCTTCTTTTACCGCAATCTCAATTTTTTCTAGAGAAAACTCATCAGGTAACTTCCCCGTTTTCACGTCAACTGTGGCGATTTTTATATTACCCGGCACAGGAAATTTAACTTTAGTTTTTCCCTCTAGGGCTTTTTGCATGAAATGCACCCAAATGGGTGCTGCTGCACTCGCTCCCGTCAATCCTTTCCCAGACCTTGTCTTCATTGAATCATTATTGTCAAACCCAACCCAAACGGAAGTAGAAATATCTTTTGTAAAACCATTGAACCATGCATCTTTAAAGCCGTTTGTTGTACCTGTTTTTCCTGCTGCTGGATGTTGGAATCCCATTCTTCGTACAATTTTTCCCGTTCCTCTCTCAACAACACCGCGCATCATATCTAACAACGGATAAAGAGTATCTGGGCCATATTGTTGCACTCCTTGATAAAAATGTTCATACAGACGGTTACCTTGAAAATCCTCAATTTGCTGAATCAAATAAGGTTCATTATAGATTCCAAGGTTGGCAATTACGCTATAGGCAGATGCAATTTCTAAAGGAGAGATCCCTGACGTACCCAGAGCAAGTGAAAGATGTCTTCCAAGCGGACTTTTTATTCCAAATTTTCGTGCCGTTCGAATGACTTTGTCTGGGCCCACCTGTTGCATTAATTTAGCGGACACAATATTTATAGATTTCAACAGTGCCTTCTTAAGTACTATATTTCCAGCATATTCTTCATCGAAGTTCTGAGGTTCCCATGGTTCTGCACCTGGAATCTCTATTTTAAAGGGTTCATCATTTACTACCGTTGCTGGAGAAAGATTCAGACTTTCCATGGCAGTCAAATACACAAAAGGTTTAAATGATGAACCGGGAAGTCTATTGTTAGAAACAGCACGATTAAACTGGCTGTGGGAATAGTTTCTTCCTCCTAGCAAAGCTTTGACAGCACCGCTTTTATTTTCAATAGCTACTAGCGCCACCTGCAGTTTTTCCGAATTAGTTTCTTTCTTTATTTTTCCTTTTAAGGCCTCTAAATGATTCCGGGCTCCTTTTAATGCAAAATACTGGTATCTGGTATCTAAAGTAGTAAAAATCTTTAATCCACCAAAATGTACGAATTCTTTACCATAATTTTTTTGTAGTTTAGCCAATACTTCATCTACAAAGTACAGGTTAGGATTGGACTCTACTTTTGGACTGGCAAGATCAATTCTAGAGTTTAATGCTGCCTCTCTTTCACTACTTGAAATTAGGTTTTCTGAAACCATTCGTTTTAAAATAAAATTCGCCCGTTTCATGGCCTTTTCAAAATGGACAAATGGGTTAGCATTATTTGGAGAGTTTGGAAGGCCGGCAAGCATGGCTGCCTGCAAAAGAGTTAAATCTCGCGCCCTACTTTTAAAATAGGTTTGAGAAGCTTCCTCTATACCATATGCCCCACTACCAAAATAAATCTGGTTGCTATAGGCCTCGAGGATCTGTTCTTTCCCAAATGTAACTTCTAACTGAAAGGCAACGAGGAGTTCTTTAATTTTCCGTATCCAGTTCCGCTCAAAGGAAAAAAATAAATTCTTAGAAAGTTGCTGCGTTATGGTGCTACCCCCTTGAACAATCTTTTTGGTGCGGAAATTAGCTATCAAGGCCCTTATAAGGGCGCGATGATCTATTCCGTTGTGACTATAAAATCGCGCATCTTCAACTGCAATTATTGCTTTTAAAAAATTGGGTGAGATATCTTCAATATTTACGGGGTATCTTTCACCAAGAACCTTAATTCGTTCACCGTCGGCGGAGTAAATTTCGGTCGGAAGACTTAAATTGATATGCTCTAAACTTTGCGGAAGTTGCGGAAGATCCTCACTCAACCAGATATAAATAGCGGAAACAGTTAAAATTGAAATAACAGCCGAAATCACTATTACCCGACTCACAAACTGTAGAAGTCGATCAATCAAGGAATCACCTCCAACAGAGATTGTCCTTCAGCTTGGTTTTCCATTAAATTATCTGATTTGTCAATTTGAGACATTATATTGTTAGCCAACTCCAAGGCAACAGGTATCAATAAAACTCCCGTGTAGTAATCAGTATCGTATTCGATTCCAAAAACAAGTTGTTTTGAAGGATCCTTACCAGTTACAACATCGGCAACACCAACACGGGTAAGAAAGTAGTTCTTTTCTAAAAACCAGCGAGGGTCTGGGAAAACGGCTTTTTGAGTAACCGGATCCAGGCTTTTCAATACAGGCAACACTTCACCTATATTAAAAATACGATTTGATTTGAAATTTGAATCCTCAAGGGTTCCTCGTTTTATTGAACGGGTGGCTTGAACATCCAATATTGTATCTACAGACAAGAAAATTTCGTGGACTGGAATATTTTTATGATCAAGAAACTGAAGTGTCACCCAAGGACCGAATCGTTTTAACAAGACACGATCCCATTCTTTTTCAGAATCCAGACTGATCAAATCATAGGGAGAGATAATTTGTTCTGAGCCTTGACCGGGAAAATCAAAATAAAGCTGAAGAAATTTTTCGCGCGTAACAACTAAAGGGAAACCCGGCGCAGCGTTTTCAAATAATTCTTTAAGAGAGGAGATGCCCCTAGCATTTTCCTCCTGAATATCTAGAGAAGAGCGAATGGATTGAATTTGGGCTTGTGCGATTAGGGATTGTCGATCCCGCTCCCACATACGGCCTAATTGAGGACGTTTGTGGTTTTGCCATTTTAAGTAATAACCGACACTTTTTTCAAATAGGTTGGTATAAAACTCAAGAAAAAGAAATGCAGAAAGAACAACTATTCCTGCTACACTGTGCCGTGCCCACCTGACACCGGAAAATTTCACAAATTTTTATCTCACGGTGATTTTATTAATAGTTTGGGTAACCAGTTTAAGCTTGTCTATCTTTTCTTGCAAAATTTTTTTATCCAGTTCTTTTCTAGTTAGCTTTCTTGTAGTTTTTGACTTTGGGGAAGGTTCAGTTTTAATACTGCGTTTAGGGCTTAGTTTTCTGCTACCCTTACGCCGAATACCAACCTTCTCTGAAAGTCGACTAACTACTTTACCCGTTACAACTATCTGCTCTAGTGAATCTAAACAATCTTTTTTCAAACCGGATGACATTTTTCTAAAAAGAGTAAGAATACGCTTTTCAGAATCATCGACTGTTATAATTTCTTGACAGTTCGGATCTTTAAAAGTCACATAACCACTCTGAAAATCTAAAGATTCAATCTGAGCAGGGTTTGATCCCCGGCTTATTTTCTCCAACGGGGCAATATCAATGGGTTTAATACTCGTTGTCAATAACTTCTCTAGGGAAATATTGGCCAATCGAGCAATCTTAATAAGAACTGAAACTGGAGCATCTCTCTCCCCTGCCTCATATCGAACAAAAGTCCTAAACCCAACCTTTAATATTCCAGACATCGCAGATTGGGTACAATCTAATTCCTCTCGAATCGTCTTTAAGTTTTTAGCCAAAATCGACATGAGGTTTTTCCTAGCAAAACGCACACTTCATACCTGATTTAATTCTAATACCTATAACCACTTTATTCAATAATACTTTTCAATCTTATGTAGCTGCAGCTTAGATCAAAAAACCAAACAACTATGGGTGAAACTAGAAAAATTTTGTACTTCCACAAATAAGGAAAATATGGTCGACGAAAATTTGCTGACCTTAAACCAAGCACTTTTTGAAAATTACTCGAGGAAAGTTTAACGAAGAGTTTTGAGCGAAGAAATCACACATCCGGTTTTAAAAATTTATTTATATAAATATTCTGAACTAATTTTTAAAAATTTTTGAATCACAAGCAATGAATTTGATTTGTTTCAATGGGACAACAAAAATTTCGTCCGCAGTTGTTACTTCAAATAATTCTAGATCATCGCTGAAACCATGCTTTTCAGTATTCTCCAAGATAAGTTCCTGACTATCAACAAATACAATTTTCAACCTATACTGCATTTCAATTTCCTTTCTATAAACCAGGACTAACGCCCTATTCTATTTATCCAGTCTAAAAGAAGATCAATTTGGATAAGCTACATTCTCATATTTTTTGGATAAGGGATTGTTGAGATACCCCTCAACATAATTTTTCAAATATCCCTTTTCATATAGTTTTTTATTTGAAAGGTCTGAGTTTATTTTGTGAAGCACCTTAAAACGGACGTTTGGAAACTGATTTTTAAACTCGTCAAAAGATCTGCCTGAAATATCCCTCTCGTCATTCGAAGATTTTTCCATAATGACACGAGGCAAGTGAATTACTTTCTGGTTGGTAATCCTCTTCGCAATATCGTCAAAAGTTAGCAAAGTCGTACAATCAGAGTCACCTCCCAGGGTATCGTTAGGTACGTACATAAATCGTGCTCGACCAGATCGAAATAAGGTTAAAACTCGATGGACATTTCCTGCCATGACAATCCAGTCTTTTTTCTCCAGTTCACAGGCATCAAAAGTTTTTATAATTTTATTTCTATTCAAGAAAGCGGTGATATCCGATTCAGTATGTATCATTTGAACGTTTGGCAGATCCATATCGTAAATTTTCCTGGCCTCATCGGGAAGAAACCTTTTGCCTTGTCGCATTAGTTTAGTGGTATTACCATCAATATATTTCAAGGGAGTGAGGCACCCCATCCAAAGAAGGCACTTTTCGTTGATCTTTGAAATTCTCTTGGCATCGTTAGACATAGAATCTGGGCCTAATGAATAAAAATTAGCGGAGGTAACCGCAGGCCCATCTAAAATCTCCAACACCTGATCTACTGAAGGTCCTTTAGGCATTAATTGTTGTCGATAAGAACTCAGGGAAATGACTGATAACTCAAAATTGATACGACCTGGATATTTATCAGCGAGCCTATTGATCCTTAATGGATCAAAATAGCCCACAGAAAAAACGGTGATCCCCTTATCCGTTTGATCCAGGAATTGTTCTATCCAGTCCATTGCCTTCGGGTGAAGGGCAAGGTCGGTCCACTCCATATACTCATTACCTCCCAGGACCCATGATTCTGACTCACGAGTCGGTAAGGATTTAATCTCATTAAATATAAAATCCCAATGCTCTTGTGTGGTTAAAGGAGTGTCAAAAGTATCGCGATAACTGTGATCCATTTCATAGCAAAAAGTACATTTAACGGGACAGGTTTTCCCGAGACTTAAAGGAATTTTTCTATCCTTTATTTCTTTGCGAAAAATGTTGTGAAGAAATTCTTTATCTTTTATCGACATTCTCTTACCATTCTTTAAAGGCATTCATCAATGATTCATCAACGGGCACTTCCTGTTTCTGATCTTCATCTAAGCCATGAATCATTTCATTGAGATGAACTGCAGCACAGCCCATAAATGCAATGCTTTCCTGTTGCAATTTATAACTGGCTTCTTTCAGCTTTGCCTCAAGTTCACTTAAGTGCTTTTCATCAAACGGATGAATCATTGCCGATTTCTTAAAAGCTGCAATAGCCTCTTTATAGTTTTTATTTTCATGCTCTGTGGCCCCATTTTTAAAATTGTCTTGGGCATCTCGTACTTCGTCCACTGTAACTGGCCTTTTTTCTGTCATTGTTTCCTCTCTTTTTCCCATGACTAAAAAGAAAAAGTTTGATCGGGGAAATAATTAGAGCATTTTCCAGACCAAACCATCATTTTTCAGTCATCCCATCATATTCTTAACTCAAAAGAAAATTCAACTATCAAAATTTTGATAAAGATGACTTTATGCAGGTCTACTTATTGTAAATTAAGGAATATTCTAACATCCCTTTAACGTGTGCTGTCAAGGTATTAGAAAAGAAGGAGGTTATTTTAGAGGAAGGAGGGAAAAATAGAATGTAAAAAAACACCACCAAGAAAAACATAGGACATTCAAAAGGCGGGGAAAATCCCCGCCATCCAAATGAAATCAGTAAAAAACAAACTTATTCATGTTTCTTTTCAACGCCTTCTGGTGGCTCACATTCACCTTCGGGACACTTCTGCTCCATAGAACAGGAAGCCAAAACCAATACCAATGAAACCAAAATAAAGGAAGCTACCAACTTTTTCATCCAGCTTTCTCCTCTCAAAATGTTTTGATTCCAAGCAGTGTTTTGCTGAGCTGGAACCACTTTGAAGTATGCTTTTATCAATATTTTTACAATAATTCAAT
>Ga0209992_10004500_pt1 | contig 10912 bp, 7 predicted proteins | sample 2SBtaG_2_FD_182564 | JGI IMG/M metagenome (GOLD analysis project Ga0209992, IMG submission 182564) | Deep subsurface microbial communities from Kolumbo volcano to uncover new lineages of life (NeLLi) - 2SBTROV12_ACTIVE470 metaG (SPAdes)... | ecosystem: Environmental > Aquatic > Marine > Volcanic... | reverse complement strand
TCGGTCCGCAGGCGCTGCCAGGCGCGCTCCAGGGGGCCCCCCGGTCGGATCCGATCCAGGACCCCTCGGGTCCAGACACCGGCCAGCTCCATTGGAAGCCATTCACTCTCCAGACCGAGGAGCGCCAGCGCCAGGGGGAAGGCCGCGGCGTCCGCGAGCTGCTTCGGCGAGCATCCCTGGATCCAGGCCTCCTCTTCCATCTTGCCCAGGTGTTGGTCCAAGGCTCTCGCCAGCCGCTTCACCTGGTCCGGGTGGAGCGCGATGGCGCTCCCTGCGCCTCTGTCTCCGGGCGGCTCGTCTCCGGGTTCGGGGTCCTCTGACGGAGGCGCCACCTGGAAGATCGCTCGCAGGATGCCCGTGATGGAGAGGCCCTGGCGCAACAGGTACGGCTGGAACTCACCGACCAGCCCCTCGAGGTGCACACTGGCCAGGCGTGCCGGATCCAGGGGCGGTGCGGAGCGGCTGCTGGAGGGCTTGGCACGCGCGGTCCCGCGCCGCTCCGTGGGCGCCCCGGCGACTTGGAACAGCGCAGCGGAGAGTCGCCGCAGGTCCTGCACGGCGGAGCGCTGGCCGTCCGCATCCCCTTCGAGCCGGAGCCCTTCGAGCGCCCCCCGCCAGGCGCGCTGCCTGGCCCCGTCGCGGAGCCCGAAGACGTCGGTCAGCCACAGACCGGATGAGCACTCCGCACCAGACCCGCGCACCACCTCCACATGCACCAAGGCGGGCCACTCGAGCTCGCCCACAGCGCCGGTCCAGCATCCGTCGCTCGGGGTCAGGGCCCAGGCGTGGTCTCCACCCCGAAGGCACACCCGGGCCCCTTCTTCGGGGTCCGGCGAAAGGCCCACCCGCACCTCCCGCCGCGCCCTGTCGTACTCCGCGAACAGCAAGCGGAGACCCCCGTCGCTCGGTGGCGGCGGCGTGGGGTCGACAGGCTTGCGCTCGGGCAAGACATCCTGGGGATCCGCTGCTTGGAGCCGGTCGAGCAAGAGGTCCTCGAAGGCGTTGGGATCCGGGTGGTCGATCACAGCCACAAGCTCGAAGCTGGGAGGTCCGCCCCGGGCGGGAAGCCACGCGCTGGCGGAGCAGTTGGCGGAGCCAAAGGCCACTGCGGGGCCGTCCGGGCCTTCCAGCCACAGGAGCTTGGCATGCAGGGGCCGCCTGCCGTCCGAGAACGGGGCGATCCGGACCGTCAGGGGGAGGCTGGCGAGGCGAGCGGGCAGAAAGGCCGCCCGGTCCGGCGTCAGGATCACGGTGGCCTCGGTCACCCCGAAGGCATCGTGTGCCCACTTCAGCATCGCCCCTCGGTCGTCGGTCGACCCGGTCAGCATGACCAGGCGCTGGAAGCGACGCCCGGACCACCGCTCGGCGAGCTGGGTGGACAGCGCCACGCGACCGCTCCACAGCACCGGGGGAGCGGGCGCCGGGGACGCCGGGATCCACGGCAGACCCAGCACCCGCGCGAGCTGGTCCCGGGCCCCCCGGCCACCGACACGGGCGGCCAGGTCCTGTAGCAGGGGCCTGAGCCACCCGCCGCGATCGGCGTGGTCGGGTCCCACCTCCCAGCCCGAGGCGAGCTCTCGCTGCCCGCTCCAGCCCATGCCTGTGAGGTTGCCGGAGCCCACCAGGACCATGCCGCCCTTGTCACTCGTGCGCAGCCAGAGCTTGGCGTGGAAGTGCCGCTCAACGCTCACACCCTCGGCCCCGTAGCCGCGACCCAGCTCCCGGACGCGACCGGCTCGCACCTGGTCGACGAGCTGAGGCCACCGGGCATCGAGCTGGCTCTGGTCGGCGAGCACCAGCACTCGGGCGGCGCGGCCATCCCGCAGCAGAGGAAGGTGCATCGTCTCGAAGAACACCGGGTCCAGAGACCAGCTCAGCAGGAGCGCGTCGTCGAAGCCCCTTCGGGTCAAGAAGGTGCGGGGGTGACTCAGGTTCACCGGGACTCCATCGCCACCAGGCCCTTGTCGCGCCACAGTCGGCCTTCGGGCGTCAGGCCGTGGTCGTCGAGCAGTGCCAGCTGTCTCAGCCACTGCACCGCGCTGGACAGTCTCGATGCGGCCCGGTCCGCCGTGAAGTGGGCGCGGAAGCGCCAGGTCAAGCCATCGGACAGCAGGAACAGGCCGTCGCTCGACGCGTTGGCCTGCATTCGGGACCAGGCGACGCCCAGGTGGCCTTCGACGGTCAGGAGCAGCTGGTCTGCGATGCAGCGGAGCACCGGGCGGTGCTCCTGGCGCCAGGCCCCTGCGCGGGGCCGCACGTCGTCGGGCACCGAGAGCCAGCTGGCGCCCAGGTGTTCGAAGAGCGGCGCCGAGTCCGCCAGCCCCGGCGTCACCCGGCGCAGACAGAGCATCCACGCAACCGGCAACAGGGCCAGCGGTCGCGCCGTCGACCCAGGCGCGAGCGCCAGCTTGACGAGCGCCTGTTCGCTCAGGCCGTCTCGCCAGCGGAGCACCCCGCCCCGAGACCACGGCTCACGGGCAGTGGCGTCGCGCAGACGGTCCCCCAGGGCATCCCACGTGAGCCCCTCCAGCCCTTCATCGTCGGCCAGCAAGCCCAGCTCAACGAGGGGCTCGACCAGCTCCGGCTGGCTCAGGAGGGTCGCGACCACCTCGGTCACCGGGACCTCCCGAACGGGATCCCGGGCGAGCCAGGCGAGCACCGCCCGCAGCGCGGCCTCGTGCACCACCCCCAACAGATCCCGGGCCCCGTAGAGCGCCCAGCCATCCAGGGTCGGCTCCAGGACTTCGGGCAGCGCCGTCCCGCCCTCGGCGGCAGCGGCGAAGACGTCCTCTGGGGTCGGCGGCCGCTCCAGCCTCTCCGCGAGCGACAGCAGCAGGACGTAGCTTCCGAGTCGCCGGAGCTCCTGGTCGCGGGCGGTCTGCTCGAGCTCCTGGGCGGGTTCGATGGGGAGCAACAGAGCGGTGAGCAGCGCCCGTTCCTGAGCGCCGATGCGGTCCAGGTGGACCTGCTCACCAAAGGCCTCCAGGTCCGCCCGGGTGGCGTCGGCGGGCGGACCCTCGTCGCTGATCAAGCGGCCGAGTGCGGTGGTGCACAGGCGGGCGTCGACGGCGGCGGCCAGCGGCTGACCGCGTTCCACCGTCGGCGCCACGAGCGACCGGGGGCGGGCGTCGGCAGGGAGGGCGTTCAGCCCCAGGGCCTGGCAGGCCCCTCCGTAGATGTCCGCCGCGGGCCGTTCCGCCACAGGGGTCAGCGTGAGCTCGCCCCCACCGTCGAGCCGCGCCCGGGCCCGCCGAGAGCCCACCAGGAAGTTCAGGGGCGGTCCAGCCAACAGGGTGCCCAGGGCAATCGCCGCCTCCACCTGCTGCGCATAGCGATTGAAGTCCGCCGGGCTGTCCGGACGCTGCTGGATCCAGTACCGCTCCAGCATCCACGTGCGCAGGCTGAGGTAGCGCACGTGATCGGTGACCGTCGTGACGCCGTCCATCAGGGCGTAGCCGATGCGCTCGGCGGCGGTCCGCAGGCCCAGGAAGTCCCGTCCGCCAGAGGGGCTGTCGTTTGCTTCGACCCACTGGGGCGGCGGGGGGGCTGGAGTCAGAGGGGTCCCCCGGAGAGGCGTTGAACCTCCGGGCCATGGATCGGGAAGGGCCAGCCTAACCCTTGGTGATTGCGGACTCGGTCCGAGCGCTGCGCCCCAGCTGAGTGGTAGAAGCGGGACAGTGTGAGGGTGAGATGGCCGAGCTCCAGGACCGCTTCAAGCACTGGGACGAGCGCGAGGGGCTGGTCAGCGTCGGCCACCTGGTGATGCGCGACGCCCAGAGCGCCGTCGTGCGCAGCCTGCCCACGATGCACCACGCCCTGCGGCTGTTCGACGCGGTGTTGGAACAGCTCGGCGACCGCGGCTGGGTGGACCCCGAGGGGGGTCAACAGCGTCGTCGCCTCCACGTCCGGGACCCGGAGCATCCCGACTGGATTGTGCCAGGTCCCCTGCTGGAGCACTGCTGGGCCGGGGTGCGGGGGGAGATGACGGGGCCGGTGTTCTTCAACGCCGACGCCGTCATCCCGGCCGATGCTCCCGAGGACTGGAAGCCAGGCGACCCCTGGTTCGGCGAGCGGGATCCCGAGCCCGCGCTGTACCCGCGGGGGCCGGACATGCGGGCCGGAGACCTCCAGATCGCCGAAGGTCCCCTCCACATCCGGGTCAAGTACGACGACCAGGGCCTCAAGTTCCAGACCCTGCTGTCCTCCACCGACTCGTTCAGCTGGGCCCGGTACCAGGGCGTGAAGCCCTACGTGATCGATCCGCTCTCCCGGCCCCCGACGCTGCCCCCGCTGCCGATCCTGAGCCGTAGCGACCTGGACCCTGCGGGGCACGACGCCGCCGCGCTGGGGCAGATGGTGGCCGAGCTGCGCCCCCAGGACCGCGTGGCGGCCAGGGTCCAGCTGCCGCTCCCGATCCCCGGCGGTGCGGACGGCGCTTGGAACCGGGCGATGTGGGCGATGCGCCGGGCTTGTTGGGAGGGCACGGTCCCGCCCGACGCCCGGTGGCTGGCGGCCGACGGCTTCGACGGCTCCGCCTTGGCCTGGGGCGCCACGCGGAAGGAGGCCCTCGAGCGGCTCGAGGCCGAGATCGTCAGGGTCCGGCCGAAGCCGCCGGGGTGGAAGCCAGAGCCCGAGAAGAAAGACCCGGAGATCGATCACGAGCCCCCACGGCGCATCGAGGACGAGGAGGGCAAGCTGATCGGCGTCTCCACCGGGACCATCCGCCTGGAGGCGCCTGCGGTCGGGGAGCTGGCCTGGCCCATGCCGCTGCCGCGCTTCACGCCGCGGGTGGTGCTCCCGCTGCCGCCCGAGCCGGAGAGGCGTCCGGGGCACCTCGTCGAGGCCGGCTTCGACCGCTGGGTGCGGCTCATCGGCCAGCACGGAGAGGTCGAGCACGGACTGCTCCGGGAGGACGGCGGCGGGGACTACACGCTGCTCGGGGCCGGTGTGCTCGACCTGGTCGATGACGTCGAGGCCTTGGACCGGGAGCTGGACGGCAGCGACACCCAGCGGCGGGCCGAGGCGATGGAGATGGCCGAGAGCGGCTTCCCGAACCCCTGGGAGGACGACGAGTACCGGTGCCGGGTGATGACCTACCAGATCTGGGACGACGGCCACCGGAAGCGGGTGCCGGCGAGCCAGGTGGGGGCAAGGTGGACGGCGGAGCCGGTGGCTCGGGACCAGGGGGTGGAGCTGTGCTGGCGGGTGTCGCGGCGGCGGTGCGAGGGCTAGGGCACGTCAGCGCCAGGTCCGCGAGCCGAGCACGCAGTCCTGCGTCCTTACTCCTCGCGGGCCCAGGCCACACAGCGGTGGACCAGGCCGCGGACCAGGCGGGGCTCGGTGAGGCTCCCTCGGTGGCCAGGCTATGATCCCGCCGTGAAGCTCCTCCCTCCCATCGACCTGGATCTCGAGGCGCTGGTCGAGCAGCTCTGGCGGATGCCCGGACTCCAGGCAGCCTGGCTCTTCGGCAGCCGGGCTCGCGGACAGGCCCGGCCGACGAGCGACATCGACGTCGGCGTGCTGATCGCTTCCGCCGAGGTCCCGACTGGCCTGGCCCACTTCGGGCTCGGCGCAGACATCGCCAGTGCGCTGGGACTCCCCGATGGCGCCCTGGACCTGTTGGAGCTGCGCAGCACCTCGCCGCTGATCGCTCACCGGGTCCTCGTCGAAGGTCGACTGCTCGTCGACGCCGACCCCACAGCTCGGGTCGCGTTCCAGGAACGCTCGCTGCACCGGTTCCTCGCCGCGAGGCGGCTCCGGGAGGAGGCGGCCGTCGCCCGGGCGGCTCGCCTGCGGGCCTGATGGGCGTGCCACCGGATCGCTTGAGAATCGATGAGCGGCTGGAGCGCATCGAGGAAGGAATGCGCGGCCTCGCAGAGGCCCGCAGCACGCCGCTCGCCGCATGGCGGACCGACCCCATGCTCCAGGCCGCGACAGAGCGCCGACTCCAGGTTGCGGTCCAGGCCGCCATCGACATCGGTGGTCACCTCATCGCGACCCAGGGCTGGCGCACGGCCGAGACCTACGGACAGGTCTTCGAAGAGCTTGGGAGGCAAGGTGTCCTCGACCGGGAGCTGGTGGGGCGCATGGTCCTGGCCGCGGGGCTGCGCAACCTCCTCGTGCACCAAGACTTGGACCTCGACCTGGATCGGCTGCACGGCACGCTGGGCGGCGCAGAGCGCGACCTGGCTGCGTTGTGCGCCAGCGTCCTGGAGTGGCTGGACCAGATCTCCTGACGGTGAGGGGGGCCTGGCCCGGCTTGCGAGCCGCGAGCGCCGACCAAGCGCGGGGGGTGCTCGGGCGCGGCACGCCGCGTCAGCTGATCCGCTTCTCCCGCCGCGCAGTCTGCCACCGGGCGTCGACAACGACGATGGGCCGGGTACCCCCGAGGCGATTCGAACGCCTGACCTACGGATTAGGAAGAGGGCGGGTAACCCTTGGTGATTGCTAAGGGTTTGAGATGACCTTGGTTTGAGTCTGGGGGGCTTGGTGGGATTTGGGGGGATGGCTGGTCTGGGTGCCAGGTTGGTGCCAGCGGGGCGATTCCACTTCTGCGGGCCCAGGCACCCATCCAGGCGGCAGGTGCGGCTGGCGCTACCACGGAGAGTGAGGCCCATATCGCTGGTGGGGCTGGTCGGCAGGGTTCATGCCAGCACTCTCAGGGGCTTGTGAGGTCACGACACGCCTGGAGATTTTGGTCGTGGCCTCGAGAGGACGAGCTGATGCTCCCCAGCCGTTCTCACTCTCGGTCGGTGAGTCTCGATTCGGGGCACGCCGATCGCGTCGAGGCTGTGGCGCTAGATGTCTACGCAGCGATCGACCACTACGGCGCCAGCGTGACCACGAACTGGCCGCGGAGCCAAGCACCGGCAGCGCCGTCACGCCGGGCATGTCGCCGCGGTTGAAGTCACCGACCGCGGTAAGCCGGCAACGCTGCAACGCAGGGACCATCCCACCGGTACTGTGATCGAGCCCACTTCGGGGGACCCCATGCCCGGCCTGTTGACCCTTGTCCTCGCGCACCTGCCAACCGCCGCGGCCTTCTGCGGGACCTATGTCGGCCCGGCGGGTGCCGAGCTCTACAACCACGTCAGCCAGGTCGCAATCGGCCGGGACGGCACCCAGACCACACTGACCCTGGCCAACGACGCCGAGGGGGACCTGTCCTCCTTCGCACTCGTCGTGCCCGTGCCCCAGGGCCTGACCCAGGACGACGTCGACGTCGTGGAGGACGGCCTGTTCACGCGACTGGACGAGTACTCGACGCCCAGGTTGGTCCGCTATGAGTGCGAAGACTTCGACTACTACGACCACCTTGCACTCGCCGACGCAGCGGGCGGCGGCGACGGGTCCGGAGGCACGGATGAGCCCGACGTCGACGGTGTGTCGGTCCAGGCGGAGTTCTCAGCGGGTGAGTACGACATCGTCGTGCTCGACGCGACAGGGTCGGAGGGGCTGCTCAGCTGGCTGAATGAACATGGCTATGAGGTCCCGGGTCAGGCATCAGACGTGCTTCAGTCCTACATCGAGGCCGGCAATCAGTTCCTCGCTGCGCGCGTCGATCTTCCCGAGCTCTCCCCGACTCATGCCAACCTGCGACCCCTTCAGCTTCGCTACGAGAGCGACGCACTCACCCTGCCGCTGCGACTGGGCACGGTCAACAGCGCCGGGGTCCAGGATCTGCTGCTCTACGTGGTCTCCGATGGCGACTCCGGCAGGGTCGGCATCGCGAACTACCCAGAGGTCGAGGTCCAGGACGAGTGCATGATCGAGCTCGGCCTGCTCCAGGAGCATCGGGACTTCGGCGAGTTCTGGCAGGAGAGCTTCGATGAAGCCCGACAGGGGCATGACCGAGCCGCATGGATCGAGGAGTACAGCTGGTCACCGGCGAAGTGCGACCCTTGCAGCGCAGCGCCGCTGACCGACGAGGAGGTCAGGGCGGTGGGCTTCGAGGGCGAGGCCACAGAGGCCTTCTTCACCCGGCTGCACCTGCGCTTCACCCCGAGCCAGATCGACCAGGATCTGAGCTTCTACCGCTCCGGCGACACGGCCAGCTCCCAGGTGCGGTTCATCGAGTACGACCGCTATCTGGAGGAGCACTTCCCCGTGTGCGGTGTCGGGTGGACCCCTGCGCCAAGGACTTGCGACGAGGAGCCGGAGGTCCGAGCGCGGCTGGGCTGCGAGGTACCGCTCAGGCCTTCCTGGAGCGTGGTCATGTGGGTCTTGGGACTGCTCTCGATCAGGCGTCGTGGCCGTGGGACATTGGGAAGCGGCCGTGCCCGAGGTCCAGGACGGCCACCAGCACTGGGATGAGCGGAAAGGCCTGGACGGAGAGGAAACGGCCGCGCTCCTCCTCGTGGGCGCCTGTGCCGACCCGATCACCCTGCTCACCTACCACGCCGGTCTGACGGTGCTCTCAGCGACCACTACGGGGTGCTCACCGAGTTCGTACGCTGATCGGGGCGCTCAGAAGTAGGTCCCCCAGAGCTCGATGTCGCCGACGTACGTCCCGTCCAGGGACCAGGGGGCGACCGGTGGATCGCTGCAGTCCGTCTCGCCGTCGAAGGTCACGACCGCCTCGTGGTCGGGCACCGTCAGGACCGCCGTGCCCGAGCCCGGCTCATCGCAGCCCGCCGCCCTCAAGGCTTCGGTCTCCGAGCTGGCCGTGCCCACCCAGTCGACGCCGAAGACCCCTGCACCAGCTTTGCGATCGGAGCTCTCTTCGCCCGCGTACACGCTCACGACCTCATAGACCGGATCGGTGCAGTCGCTGCCCTGGTTGGTGAATTCGACCCAGCCCTCCCAGCCCCAGTCCGCGCCACCGTCTGGCTCGGTGGTGAAGACCAGGGCGCCGTCGCCCTCCAACACGAGGAGGTCGCCCCCGGTGCAGGCCGTGCGCGTGTCGCGGAGCTCCAGCACCGCATAGTCCGCCTGGACCCGCTCGGACCCATCGTCGAGGACCCACGCTCGCAGCCGGGCCGAGCCCTCCCAGGACCGGCCGAAGTCGTCGACGCACCCGCCGCCCGTGATCGTCCAGTCCTGGGTCAGCGTGCCCTCCGGGGTCCCGGTCTCCTCGTCCGTCGACTGAGGCGTGACGACCGGACAGGCCGTGTTCTCCCGCAGGTAGGTCATCTCGTTGAAGGCCCAGCGCGCCCAGGAGTAGATCTGCGACGGCGTCGCGAAGTAGAGCGCACCCGCCGCGTCGGCCGCGCCCGTGAGATCGGCGGCGCCCAGCGCCCAGACCTGTTCCTCCAGCGTCAGGGGCGTTGCGTCGGGCGGGTCCGAGCCTTCTTCGAGCGTGTCGGACTCGACGTTCGGGCCACACCCCGCCGGGCCGAGCAGCGCCAAGGTCGCGACTGTCATCGTTGCAAGGACCATCTCTATCGGCCGTCCCGGGGAGCGAGATTCGGTCTACCTCACGCCGGGTCGTCGGCGGAAGAGGCCCCCACGAAACTCCGATTCCCCAGCTCGGCCTTGGCGGATCCCTCGAAGAGTGCAGGGTCCCGGCACAGACGGTGATCACCTCCCACGAGGCGCCTCAGAAGGTGCCTCAACACCCGGCTTCTCCGAGGTACCTTCCAGTCGTGCCACCGGTCAGGGCTCGGGGTGGAGGAGACGGCCATGCGGAGCCAAGGTGCCCTTGTGCGCGCCTGGGCAGGGGTGATGCTCACCCTGAGCCTGGGTTGCTGGGACGGACCCGACTGGGAAGAAGAGCCCGAAGACGACGACCAGGACGGCTGGGAAGACGCCGACGACTGCGACGACGACAACGCGTCGGTGTTTCCCGGTGCCACCGAGTGGTGCAACGGGCGGGACGACGACTGCGACTGGGACGTGGACGAGAACGCCGCCGACCAGGAACGCTACTACCTGGACAGCGACGACGACGGGTACGGCGCCGCGGGCGAGCAGACCTACGCTTGCCAGCAGCCGTTCGGCTACGTCACCAACGACGACGACTGCGACGACCTGCGCGGATCCAGCTACCCCGGAGCCCCCGAGCACTGCGACGACCACGACGATGACTGCGACGGCCGGGTGGACGAGGATCCGACCAATCCGCCCACCTGGTATGGCGACGAGGACGGCGATGGCTACGGCGGCACGGCCTCGACCCTCGAGGCCTGCGACGAGCCGGCCGGATACTCGTCCGACGCCACGGACTGCGACGACCAGGACGCTGCTGTCCACCTGGACGCCCTGGAGCTCTGCCGCGACGGCGTCGACAATGACTGTGAGCCGCTGACCCCAGAGGACTGCGACTTCGTGGCCGTCGACCTGGCCGACGCCGACGCCATCCTGCTCGGGCAAGGGCCTGCCGAGGCCGTGGGCACGAGCCTGTCCTCGGCCGGAGACGTCGACGACGACGGCTTCGGCGACCTGATCATCGGGGGTCCGGGCTCGGAGACGGTGGCGGACGGCGCCTACGTGGTGGGGGGCCCCGTCTCCGGCACCATCGGTCTGGCGTCCGCGTGGGCTCACCTCACCTTCGACGAGGTCGAGGTAGAGGCGGGCTGGTCGGTGGCCGGCGGCTTCGACGCCGACGACGACGGCTTCGACGACCTGCTCTATGGGGGACCCTCCCTCACCGATGGGAGCGCCACACCTGGCGGCGCGATGCTGATGCTGGGTCCGGACCTCGTGGACTGCAGCCCCTTCTGCGAGGGGGCCCTGTTCGTGGGCCAGACCGACGGAGACCGGGCCGGCAGCGCCGTCTCGGGCGCCGATCTGGACGGGGATGGCCTGGACGACGTGGTCATCGGGGCCTCGGAGCGCGGTGCCGCCGGCGCCGTCTACGTGTGGGCGGCGGCCGTGAGCGGCAACGTGTCCCTGGCCGACGCGGACACCCAGCTGGACGGGACCAGCGACCACCGACAGGTCGGAGCGGCGCTGGGCCACGGGGACCTGGACG
>Ga0209992_10004497_pt1 | contig 10925 bp, 26 predicted proteins | sample 2SBtaG_2_FD_182564 | JGI IMG/M metagenome (GOLD analysis project Ga0209992, IMG submission 182564) | Deep subsurface microbial communities from Kolumbo volcano to uncover new lineages of life (NeLLi) - 2SBTROV12_ACTIVE470 metaG (SPAdes)... | ecosystem: Environmental > Aquatic > Marine >... | reverse complement strand
GGAAAGGACTTGGAATGGCGTTATTATGTTAATCAAAACAAGAAAAGCTTTAAATGAGGAAAATATGAAACTAAAAGATATATTTATCAAACCAATAAACAAAAAAATAAAACTATCAATTTACGAAGTAATAATGATTACACTCTTTGTATTTGTAGCATCTAATGGACTATACCACCTTTGATATACTGTTCTTTCTACTGGTTTTAGTCATATTAGACGCACTAACATCAGATACTTTCTAGTATACATTAACTATAATTTATAACACACCTTAAATGGTTTAGTGTGGGTTAAGGTGGGTAATCATACCTATCTTAAAATACTCATCATATATATAACATAAAATATACTATATGATAGATATCCAAAATTATAATGTCCACACACACCGAAATAAAAAAAATCCCACTTAGCAAAATCACCTAAAGTAGTACTTTTAGCTTGACTTTTAGTTAAATATGTGTTATATTTCGACTATAAGCGTAAAGCTAGGTTTTGGATTAATTACTTGAATAAATGAAAATAAATGAAAAAAAGTCAAAATAATGCTTGACTCGTATAGGTTTTTGGTGTTATATTTAGGGGTAAACAGAGAGATAAAAAAAAGGAATTGATACTGAAATGACTTGAATACTGCCCGACTCGACCTAGAGATAACATTGAAAAGAGACTAAGGGCGTAAAGTCTCACGGCCAAAAATAAAGACTTCTTAAACACCTTGTAATGAGGTTGACGGACCAGTCATTCGGTGAGTTAAGATATATGGGGTGTGAACTGACGAGCGACACCCCATGAAAATTTCGGTGGGTGAGGAAGGCGATGTCACTAAGACCTCTTCCCCACCTCATGAATTAAACAATAAGTGGTGGGTAAATGGGATACCGACTTGTAGAGACAGAGATACTGACAAGTTCCACCACGAAAATTTGAAAATAAATGAAAATAATGCTTGACTTTCTCATTTATTATGTGTATTTTATAGTGTCAAAAAAAGGAAAAAAAGGATGAAATCAAAACCAACAATCGGAACTGTCGTCAAAATCGTGATGTCTGGAAACAGATATAACGCTTTCGACTCAGCTGCTAATAAATTAACTTCTCATATCAGGACTGGTACGAGGAAATCAGCATTTAATGCTGGTATGGCTCTCGAATGTAGAGAAGGTAAAGGTGGTAGAATCTATTGGTGGAAAGTACCAATGGAACAATTTGGTGTAACATCACCTGTACCTACTGCTTCTTCTGATGTAGAGGTGCCCGAAGGTCACGAAGAAATTGTAGAGTTCATTACTAACTCATATGGACTAAAGCCGACTGGCTTAGTTATGAATGAACTAAAATGGAAATACTTAATTAGGTCTGCAGTAAGAGGTAAGAACATAATGATGACTGGTCAAGCTGGATGTGGTAAGACATTAGCGGCTAAGTCATTGGTTAATGCTTTAGATAGACCTGACTTCTATTTTAATCTAGGTGCGACACAGGATCCACGCTCGACCTTGATAGGAAATGTACACTTTAATAAAAAGGACGGAACTTACTTTAGTGAGTCTTTATTCGTTAAAGCCATTCAAACTGAGAATGCTGTCATACTACTAGATGAGTTAACAAGAGCTCATCCAGATGCTTGGAATATCTTGATGCCTGTATTAGACCAAGGTCAAAGATACCTTCGGTTAGATGAAGCAGATGGTCAAGAAACCATTAATGTGGCTAATGGAGTTACCTTTGTGGCGACTGCCAATATAGGTAATGAATATACCGCAACTCGTCAACTTGACAAAGCTCTGATGGATAGATTCACAGTTATCGAGATGGACTTACTTAATCAAGAAGAAGAAGCTGGACTACTACACTATATGTTCCCAAGTGTAGATAAAGATATTCTTAACAATGTCGCCAGTATATCTGACTTAACTAGAGTAGAAGCACTAAGTGAAAGTGCTCGTATCTCAAGTGGTGTTTCAACTAGAACATCAGTAGAGATAGCTGGACTACTGTTCGATGGGTTCTCATTACTAGAGGCTGCTGACATAACGATATACCCTCAGTATGACTCAAGTGGTGGTGTTGACTCTGAAAGAACCTTTGTAAAACAGATAGTTCAAAAGTTCGTGTCTGATGGTAGTGACGAAGAGTTATTCACCGAACATGACATGGACGGTGATGTCGACCAAGTGAATCCTTACTAAAGATATCCACCCTACCTCCGAGGTTCTCGTCTAACGAGTTAAAAGGCCTCCGAGGTGGGTGGTCCACAATTAAAGTGTCACTCGAACCATGTTGCAGGTGAACAGATGACACCACGATGGGGCTGGTTATCCTTCCAGCCCTATTGTCGTACCCCCCTTATACCCAATCTTCATTTGGTTGTCCAAGACTTAAAGTAATACTTGAAGGCTGCCATACCGACAAACATTTCCTGGGCAATTTTTCACCTATAGCTTTTTTTATGTTATCTCTAACAGAGAACTATCAATTAATAATTTTATTATCTGAAAGAACTTAATATTTAATTATGAGAACACAAATGTTTCTCAACCGTTAGTCAAATAGGAGAATAGTCATGAAAACAAACAAGGCATTAGTCTGTCTAATGCTTATGGGCTCATTGGTAGCCCAAGACTTACCATTCGGTGAGAGCCAAAAACCACAAGTAACAAAACCATTTAATATCAGTTATGAAGAATTACCTTACTCAACTATAGAGAAGTATCTATCAGATATGAAAGGTAGTGTATTAGTAGAGTTTACAATAAATGAACACGGACGAGTTATAGAACCTAATATAACAGATACATTTAATATAACACTAAACGATGCCATAATAGATAAAGTAATGCGTATTGAATTTGAACCAGCCACACAAAATGGTCGGCCAGTAAAAGTAAGATACAAATTACCCATAATGTTTAAGTAAAATAAAAAAGGGAATCAAAGTGCTTGTTTTATTTGATTCCCTTTATTATATTTATACTATATGATATCGATAACAAAACAAGCAAGTAATCATTTATCTAATGTATCTAAAGGTATGAACCATGTAGAATTCTCTGTCGAAGGTGGTGGATGTAGTGGTATGAATTATGATTTAAAGTTTACCAATAGAGAACCCAATGATAGAGATCAAGTAATATACTTTGCTAATGGTAGTATGAAATTATTAGTACCATTCGCATCTTATGTTTATGTATCTGATACACAAATAGATTGGTCGGATGATTTACTAAATGGTGGATTTAAATTTACTAATCCACAGGCAAATAGAACTTGTGGTTGTGGAACTTCTTTTTCAGTATGAAAGTACAGTACAACAAACAATCAATTGATATTAAATTTATATTAAATATCATTTCTTTACTCGGAGCAGTAGGTTGGGGTTGGTATGAAATGGAAGGTCGTATTACAGCATTAGAGATGAAGATAGAACAACAAAATAAAATGCAAACCCTACAAGACGAAATAGAACGAATAAAAAACCAACAACAATTTTCGGATTTAAAATGAGTGACAATTGGAAAGAACTAGATAAAATGTCAGTAGAGAAATCTATTGATAGACATAAAGCAGTAGAGAAAAGATATGCTGATATAAAGAAAATAATATCAGATCCAGATAAATGGAATGTTAACATAGCATCAAGAGAAAGAATGAATATAGCTTATGATAGACTAGATAAGTTAGAAGAGTGGAGTCATGAACCTCAGAATTATAAAACACAATGTGAGATTATGGAAAACAAGATTGCTGCATTAGAAGAGTTAGTGGAGAAGTTACATAAAAGAATAGATGGATTAAGTTATTTAGTAAAACAAAGTATTAAGTAATGTTAAACAAATTAGGTTATTATATATTCAAACGAATTTGTAAAGACCAAGAAGTTTTAAAAAAAAAGAATGCTATGAATATGTATGGGTTATACATTAGACCAAAAGACATTCAACAATATATCAAAGACTATACTGATTATGGTATTGATTACTTTGGTGAAGATAACGAATGTGCTGATGATAAGATAGATAGATATTGGGATGAACCAGAAGGTAATGAAACATAATGTGGTATCATATTAAAGCACGAGCGATGGACATATACAAACCAAAGGGTAAAGTAATTACATTTTGGTTATCAGGAGATACAGAAGAAGAAATTCGTAAATTAGTATTGAAGAAGGGTTGTATAGATATTGAATGGATAAAACAAGAAGAACCAACTTTTATTTAAAACCGTGGGGATGATGGAAGTAGGATCACCATCCCCTTTATATCCTACCTACTTACGAAATAAACCAACTAACACCAACAATGCAACGAGTCCAGCGAAACCGGATTCGCCGAATGTGTTTATGATAGATGTCAGGTTTCCAATAACTTTGACACCAAAGATACCACTTCCAAAGAGGACTTCAGATACAGCACCTATGGCTACAAAAGACAGCATCACTTCAGCGATATCATCGATCCATGACTTTACTGTGTTTATTGCTTCCTTCATGTTTATTCTCCGTTAGTTAAGGAAAAAAAAATGGGCACTAAAACCCATTTATCTATAATAAATAACAAAATAATTAAAAAAAGTACTTGACACATATAGTATTTTATGTGTATATTTAGGTATGAATAAAACATTAAACACTAAACAAATAAAACAATTAAATAAGAAGTTAGCACTTCCTGTTAAACGAAATGCTAATGGTCGAGTTATCCCCACCAAATTTACTAAAGCTGAATTAAACTTTCTTATCTTTGTTAAGTTAGCAAAGGTTCGTAAAGCGAATGGTAATCAGTTTGGTGTTGTACAAAAGAATTGGAATAAGATGTCCAAATCTGAAAGAGCTGAACAAGTACAAGAACAACGATTGGCTCGTGGAGAAGGTACTACTGGTTCTCGACCAATGAATGTATAAAAGGAATAAAGGATGGTTAATAAAAAAACGGTTATATTTGACTTGGATGGTACTCTTGCTAATATAGATACTAGGAGAGATAAGTCACTAAAACCTAATGGTAAGTTGAATTGGGATACATTCGCCTCACCAACTTCAATTATGGATTGGGATACACCTAATGTACCAGTCATCAAGATGGCTCAACTATTTAAAAATGATGGTTTCAAAATAGTTATATTTAGTGGAAGAAACGACAGAGGTTTCTTTGCTACTAGAGATTGGTTAAAGATATACAATGTACCATTTGACCTTTTGGTTCTTAGACCAGATAAGTTTAAATCAGACTCGTGGCCGATTGCTGATGGTAATCCAGCCACACCTGATATGAGGTATATGCCAGATGATATCTTGAAGAAAAAGATGTTAGATACTTTCGTTGATATCAACGATGTCTTTTTAGTTGTGGATGATAGGGATAAGGTTGTGAAGATGTGGAGAGACTTGGGGTTGAATACATTTCAAGTAGCGCCTGGAGATTTTTAATAAATTGGGGCTGTAGCTCAGTTGGGAGAGCGCTGCACTTGCACTGCAGAGGTCGTAGGTTCGATCCCTATCAGCTCCACTAAAGGGTTGTATCTCAATTGGGAGACTTTGCTAGTGCACTAGGCAAGTTGGTTCGAGTCCTTTGCAACCCTTAAAGAATGTGGTGGTGGCCGAATGGTTAGGCAACGGATTGCAAATCCGTCTTATGTGAGTTCGAATCTCATCCACCACTCAAGAAATGATAAGTAAAAAAACATCAATGAATCTTTTTGAACTCTATGATTATATTGAGGCATTAGAGATTAGAATAAAAAGATTAGAAAGACTAATTGTTAAAGAAAAAGAAGAAGAAAAAGAAAAGTTTGAAACGAAACCACCATTTTATTATGACAAGTTAAGAAATGAAAGATAATAGAAAGTTAGCTAAATGGATTCGAGATAAAATTATCAGAGGTTATCCAAATGAACCACTTGTTAATCACAATAAGACTTGGTGTCGAGTACCGACACAAAATGAATTGTCATCTTGGATAAGTCAATATCAACTAAGGGGATTTTTAAAAGAAGATGAGTAACCATAAAAGAGATTGGATAACTAATAAACTAGAAAGGTTAGTTAAACTATGTAAGGCTACAGAACCAGACATACCTGATGACACTAGCTTATTTACACCACATACTATAGATGCTCATGATTTATTAAACAAAGTAGAAGAATACAATATGAGTAATTCAGATTTAGTTGAAATAATGTCTGAAGCAAATAGAATTTGGAAGATACGAAAGAAGATATGGAATGGTGAGTGGGATGCTTTACCTGAAGCACAACTGATATATGAAGTGGAAGATTATATAATCAGAGGAGCTAAGATAAATGCTATTAAACACTATAAATATAATAGTGAACGAGTATTTGGAAAAAAATATGGTCTTAAAGAATCAAAACAAGCTTGTGATGCCATTCAAGAAGATTTAAGAAAAAGGGGTAAGTTAAAATGAAAAAAATAATACTATTAATGTTACTAGGATTTATCTATGGTAATCAAATTAAACCAGAAATGATACCATATAGATTAATACCATCAGATCCACATCCTGACCATTTACTAGAAATAGAGATTGAATTGATATATCCTTATGCTGTCGAAACTATGATAGAGGTTCATAAACAAGAAACCTTAGATATTATCTATGAGAGAATAGAGTTTGAAACTATTAATCCAGATGGTCGTAATCATATATTTCAAATAGACAATAAGTTATATTATTTAATTAGAATACCTTATACAGGAACTATTTGGAAATAAATAAAAATAATGCTTGACAAGTATAGGTAAAGTATTGTATATTTAGGTATAACAAAAAGGAGAAATAAATGACTTTTACATCAGAATTTAATGAAGCAGTAGATAATCTACTTGAAGGTATCAAAGTTGATTATGCTAAATGGACTACTTGGGAAGAGGGTATTCAGAGGTTCAATGAAGGTATTAGAACTAAAGTAGGTAGGAAGTATACCAAAGTTTTGACAGATGGTTCTGTTTGGGGATTTATCGCCAATGAAGATGGTGTTCACAAAGGAATACCACACAAGAAAGGTGATGTATTCAAAGCCGCTGGTTGGGCAGCTCCAGCAAAGTGGGCTAGAGGTTCTATCTTTAGTGATGATAAGTTTTACTCTTGGACAGGTCCTAATTATTTGTAAAAAAAGTGAAAATAATGCTTGACACATATGTGTTTTTAGTGTTATATTTAGGTGTTAAGAAAAGGAAATAAATAATGAATTTGATTGAATTAAATAGTGTTGGTTGTGTCATTGATGAGAATGGCGTAACTTATCCAATGTTAGCTGATGGACTTGGTATCGATGGTGATGGTGCTTGTCACATTAACGACATAACGAATGAAGAGTTCTTTGATGCTCTTAGTGATGAGGATTGTGATGTGGTTAATGAGTATTTGAATAGGACACACCCTTTGGAATTCGAAAGGGAAGCAAGACTAAGTGTAGAGAAGTGGAATGCACTTCTTGAAAGACAATACTTAGAAATGAAAGCGGAGTTAGCTTATGGGATATAATGAAATATTAAATAAACTCATAGAGATAGAAGGTCAGTTAGATGACGCTATGAATACTTTACCAGAGTATAATGCTAATGTAGATTCACAAGGTTATATTGATGCCGCTAGGTGTGATTTGTATTATTTGAAAGATGAGATTGAGAAAGCAATTATAACCGACAAGAAGTTAGACCCGATTGATAGGTTTGCAGACGACAAGTGATATAGTATGTAAAGAGTGTTCGACAGAGTTAGATTTCAAAAGAGTTCAACTAGGTCTATATACTTGTATTGAATGTTCTGATACTCAAAAGTATTCAGCTCATGTCGTGTATCCACATAAGACAGGTGCGATTGTCCAACCTGTCCAAGAAGATACTAAAAGAAATATTCAGAGATTAGACCGAAGGTCTGCTAATGGTGGTAGAACTGCCAAAGGTATATTCGCTGATAATAGTTGGGATAGATGGTTAGATAATTATTATGCTAATATATATAAGAAACAAACAAAGGTAAAACTCTCAAAAAAATTTTTTAAAAAGTTCTCTCATATGGAAAATAAATCACTATACCAACTCGTGGTAAAAGAATATATGGATTATGGTTATTATAGAGCACAAGAAAAAGTTAATGAATTATATAGTCAAGACAAAATATCTTTAGTACAGAAAGGTAAGATGATGGATAACTTAACTAAGTTACAAATGATGACCAGCAAGCAAAAGAAGTTTTTCAAAAATACTGAAAAAAACTCTTGACTTATATCAATAATGGTTTTATATTATCACATAATTAAATAGTGGCTCTGATTCTTAGTCCTCACATATAAATGACTTAAAGATGATGAGTCACTATTTATTAATAACAATGGAAGGAAGAACAAATGTTAAACAATAATCGACTACACTTTTTATTAGGTGTTTTAGTAACTTCTTTATCAGTTATGCTGTATAAAGAAATAACACACAAACCACCTATAGTTCAAACCAAAACAGAAACCATAGTTCATATGGTAAGTGATCCTATAATCAGAGGTAACTTTGAATTAGAAGCAAAAGAAATTAATTCATCGTTAAATAAATCTAAACTTAAACACTTGTTAATTTATGTAAATGCATTGTGTGATGATTATGGTGTTAATTATGAAATGGTCAAGGCCGTAATACAAACTGAATCAAGTTGGGATCATAAAGCAGTATCAGAAAGTGGTGCTATTGGATTGATGCAAATATTACCATCAACTGCGTGGGATGAGTTTAAAACACCTAAAGAGGATTTGTATGATCCTTATGTTAATGTAACAGTTGGTATTAAATATTTAGCTCATTTAAATAATCACTTTGACGATATGGATGCTACACTTACGGCTTATAGTCATGGTCCTACTGTTACTAAAAAATATAGTTCAAGATATATTAAAAATAACTTTTATGTCAAAAGGGTATATAAGAATTTGTAATGAATTATTTACTAATCGTTATATTGTGTGTATTATGCCCGATAATATTTTCACTTACTAATATTGTTATCATAACTTATCTTCACCATAAATACAATAGTCAATCGGCATTTGCTTGGAATATACTTGGGTTTATAACCAAGACAATGTTTATGATATTCATGACTTACTTGGGTGTGGGAGTATTGGATTTAAATTTTAAAATCTATGTTCCTATACTATGTGCTGTTTGGTTTTTATCTCACTTAGTTGAGGCATTCTATACACAGAAACTTATAGTCGATGCCATTAAGTAAATTCGGTAGACGACACAAACATACTTTCGGTAGGAAGAAAGAAAAGTGGGATGGTGACTTTCGTAAACCACCAAAACCTAATTCTTACTATGTACAAGAAAAAGGAATATGTCGTTGGTGTGGTAAAAAGATTATTGAAAATAAAGTACACAAGACTCGTAAGACTTGGCATCAAGATTGTGCCACAGACTATATGATTATCTTTCATTCTACTGAAGCTAGAAAACATATATGGAAACGAGATAAAGGAAAGTGTAATGGTTGTGGTAATCAATGCACAAGACGAGGTTGGGATTTAGACCATGTTAAACCATTGATGGAGCAAAAGGGATTGAAAGAACAAGAATTAGATTGGTCATATTATGGATTGGATAATATGCAAACATTATGTAAACCATGTCATAAAGAAAAAACTAAACAAGATAGAAAAAATAATGCTTGACATTAATGTAATTTATGTGTATATTACATCGGATATTTAAATAGGTTATCGTTCATAAAAGATTTGAATCTCGATCTTTAAGAGGTTCTTATGGGGCATGGTTCTTTCTTCCTTTCTTCCGTGCCCCTAAAATTTAAAACATAAGAGGTTAATAATGAAAAAGAAAATAGATATGGCAGAATTCATGAAAGAATGTATGCTGACTAATAATGATAAACAACAGATGAGGTCACTTGACAATAAAACAATGAAAACTGATCCTAATTACCAAAGAAATAAACGAGTTAATCTTGAGTATTATAACGAAGATGAACTTGAAGATATTGGAGTAGATGATTATTCAGATTGTGATGGTCGTGAAGAATTAGAAACTCTTGGTGATGCAGGAATGGATATTTATCAATAAACTATAAACGATTTTAGACACACGGCACTATTTATGGATATATGGAAACAAATGAAAAACAAATCGTAAGGGTTTTAAATAACATTCTCGAAAGAATTGATACTTTAGAATTACAACAGGCAAGAAATAAAGAGTTTGCAGTTGTTGTTAAAAAAAGATTATTAGATTTAAATGAGTTTGTTAATGATGTTCTTGACATTGTTGGTGGTACAAGTTTTGAAGATGATTTAATATTAGAACAAAAACTAACAGAATATACTGATTTGCGTAGGATGGTAGAAAAGGAATTAGAAGAACAAGAATTTGATATTGAATTTAAGAATTCAATTGTTGGAGAATCATAGTGCGTGAATTTTTAATATTTCTCGAAGAGATACGAGAATTATTATTGATGATTGAAGAAGATAAGGATTTTACTTATCTGGCTGAAGTCATTGGAAGAGTAGAAGAAGAACTAGAACAAATAGAAAAAGAATCTTAATTGTTACATACGACAATAACTATTTTACTTGGAGTTATTGCATCCTTTTTGGGTGTAGTGGCTTTTTACGCATTGAAACGAATTAATGCATACGAAAATATAATACTAAATTTTAATAATACTATAGACTTAATAAAACATCAACTTAAACTAATAGACGAAAAGGGCACATTTGAATCCGATGACGAAGTTGGTTTTTTCTTTGAAGAGATAAAACAACTTGGAAATCAATTAGGAGAGTTATTCGAAACAGAGGTTGATGATGAAAAAACGCAAGAAGAAAAGTAAAATATATTTTGGCACACCAGTACATGATGCCATTGTAGAATATAACCATTCAGAAAAT
>Ga0209992_10004496_pt1 | contig 10930 bp, 9 predicted proteins | sample 2SBtaG_2_FD_182564 | JGI IMG/M metagenome (GOLD analysis project Ga0209992, IMG submission 182564) | Deep subsurface microbial communities from Kolumbo volcano to uncover new lineages of life (NeLLi) - 2SBTROV12_ACTIVE470 metaG (SPAdes)... | ecosystem: Environmental > Aquatic > Marine > Volcanic... | reverse complement strand
AATCTCACAAAATTTTAAAATGGAAACCCAAAGTAACTTTTACACAATTAGTCAAAATAATGGTCGATAAAGATATTCAAAGATGGGAATTGCATTTAAAAGGTGAATCATTTCCTTGGGATATTACCCCTGAAATAAATTAAAATTATTTATTTATTATTTTTTGATTTATATGAGATCCATTTCTCCATTAACAATCTAAGTTCTTCATTTTTTGAATTCAATTCAAAAAATTCCTTAATTCTTTCTCTCCCTTTCTTCCCCATTTTAATACTTAATTCTGGATCATCTAAAAATTTCTTGATATATTTGATAATTGCATTTTGATCATTTTCATTTATTAAAAAACCAGTTTCATTATGAATTATTGTCTCATCTGTTCCACCAGGATGACATGCTATTACAGGAGTTTCACATGCCATAGATTCTGTAACAATTAACCCAAATGGTGGTTGTTTAACTAAATGAATAACTGCAAGAGATTGACTGTAGAGATCTACTAATTCTTCATCTGACACTCTTCCAAAAAACTTGACTTTATCTAATAATTTTAAATCTTTTGTTATTTTTTTTAATTCTTCATCATGTTCACCCGAGCTACCTACTATCCATAATTCAAAATCATTTCTATCTGTTAGTAAATTTTGTACTGATTTAATCAAAAAATCTGTTCTTTGTGTTTTTTGAGCAGCAATTGATAAAATTATTTTTTTTGTTTGTTTCTTGGTAGGTTTAAAAATATTTGTTCTTGTCCCTAAAAGAATAACTTTAGTTTTAACATTATATGTTTTAGAAATATTCTTGGCTGAAAAATTACTGTGACAAATAACTTCATCAAAATTTTTCCATCGATTTTTATCCATTATTCTGATAATTTGTCTAAAAATTAACCAAAGAAAATATTTCCCTTTTGATAAATTTTTGATGTATGTATTAGTATACAACAAATTAATATCTTGAGGATAACATAAAATTGGAATTTTTCCAAATTTTTGAGCCCATAATGTTGCAGGAAAATTCATGAATAAGATTATGTCTGGATTTAAGTTGTTTATTATATGTTTAATTTTTTTCCTAGTTTTTGAAAGGTCTATCCAAAATTTAATTGATTGAGTCATTGAATTTTTATCGGCTAGATCTATAATTTTTAAATTATTTTTTTCTTTAAATAAATCTCGATCTGTATATAATGAAATTATAGTTATATCATCATTATTTGATGCTAAATACTCTGAAAATTCCCAAGTAAATCTAGCGGCCCCTCCTTTGTTTGGTAAACCTGGTGCTAAAATTACTGCTTTCATTTAAAATATATTTTATGCACTATAAAATTAATTGTTGTGAATCAATTATTCTGATGAAAACTTTTTCATTTTCAATACATCATAAAATTGATATATATACTAAGTTCTGTTTTTTTATATAAGGGTAATTCCTGATTAACTGAAAAATATTGTTTGTATGATCTTTAATTAGTATTTAGATAAAATTTCTAACATCTCTGCATGCTTCATACGCTGTGATTCTTTTGAATTAATTGTATTAGAAGAATTTTTTTCATTAATTTGTTTTTGAATAATCATCCATTTCATTAAATTAATTCGTAAAAGTAAAATAAAATCTAATTTAAACCCAAAATGTAAATTAATTTTATTTTTCATTTGTTCCATCATTTTATTCATTTCACCATTACCTTCCAAATATTTTTTGAATTTTAATATGGGATTTTTTGATGACATCCCCATAAAATTACATAATAACCACATGAAATCTTCATATGGATTACCTTTTTCGGAACAACTTTCCCAATCAATTATGTTGATATTTTTAGTTTTAGGATCAAATATAACATTTGAAAACCAAAAGTCACCATGGACTGATGTCATATTAATTTTATTTTGTTCTATATAATCTTCATATTGTTTTAACCATTCATAATATTTGATATTTTTATATCCAAAATATTCCAGACCTTTTTTAATGAACAATGTTTCTTTGATTGCATCATCTTTATTCATTATTTCTGATTTTGTTTTTGTTTGAAATTTAATTAATTCATCAATTGTTGCCATTACTTCATTCTGGTTTTTGGAATTTACAGGTCTACCTTTTAACCAATTCACTTTCCATATTCTTTCTGTTGGTTTTTTTAATTCTGGAAATTCTCTTTTTAGAAATTTAATTTCATTAGGTATTTCATTACCATATCTTTTGATATAAACTCCTTTTTCAATTTCTCCTTTAAAATTAAGCAACATGAATATTATTTTTTCATGCTTACTTAATCGTAAAATATTTTTATACCCTGTTTCATCTTTTATCCAGTTTTCAAGAGATTTTGGATTATCATTTTTCCAACAACAAAAAACAAATGATGGAGAAAAAATTTGAATGATAGATTCAATGAATGGATAATTCATTTTTTTAAAGATAAATAAAATTATTTCAATGATTCTACCTTGATGTCCTTCATTTTGTGATGAAATAAGTGAATTGATATTTTTGAAAAATCCTTTTAAAGTTATATCATTAGAAATCTCCCCTGAAAATAATGGATGGAAATAAGATGGAAATGCCCAGAGTGGCTTTATTAATAGTCCTTTATTTTCCAAAATTGAAAAATATTTAGTAAATCTTCCTTTCTTCAATCCTAAAAAATCATTTATGCATTCTTTCAACTTTGTTTTTACATTAAAATTATTATTAATTCCAAAAATAATACATCCTTCATCATTAATTATTCTCTTTAATTCCTGAATGATCTTTTCTCTTGTTTCTTTTTGTAAATTTTTTTCTCCAAATTTTTCTACATCATCTAAAATCTCGTTACATAAAATTAAATCAAAAAAATTATCTGGAAATGGTAATTTTAATAAATTAGATTTTGTAATTGATATATTTGAAATTTCTCTCTCTTTGAATCGTAAATTTTGTAATTCTATTGAATCATTATCAAATTCAATTAAATATACTTGTTTGAATATATTTGATAAAATTTCAGATTTATTTCCTAATTCATCTCTAATGTTTAAACATCTAGAAAATTTTTTTCCAATACCATGAAAAATAACATCTACACTTTTATCATATTGTGTATTGTTAAGTTGTGATTCTAATTTATTGTTAGTAATTAAAAATTTTTTAACACCATTTTCAAATCCCGACTTTTTTATTTTTTTAATTAATTCTTTTATTAATTTATTATTAGAAACTTGTGAAAAATCATAATTTTTAAAAACAACACAATTATTTTCAAAAATATAATTCTTTAAACAATTATTACATTGTTGATAATTTTTAATCTGAACTAATTCTTCCTTACATTCTGGACAATAATATTTAAAATTCATCATTAAACTTGTAAAACTTAAACTTAAAGAGTATTTTTAATTTTTAAATTCACTTTTTTTAAGAAAAATATAATTCCATAAGTTTTTACAAGAAAAATTGATACCTTTACAAGTCTCATTAATTCATTATTTCTAATTTTAAATAGTGTTCTAGATTTTGTTGTTGTATCTTTATACCCCATTTGTTTCATATATTTTTCCATAAATTTTTTTGATTTGATACTATCATTTAAAATCTCTTTAAAATTTTCTTTAATGTTGATTTTCAAAGCCAACTGATTTAATATTTTTTGATATTTTTTTGATTCAGTTCTATTGTTATGATACAATAATGTATAAAAATAATCTTCATCACATGGCACATAAAAAATATTTTTATACAAAATTCTTCTTTTTAATACATCTTTAGACCATTTTTCTTCATAATGATGTCCTAATTGATATCTGAAATCTATTGATATTTTTTTATTTTCTATAATAATTGGTAAATTACTTTGATTATTTTCTACATTAATAATTTCAGACATGGTTTCTACATCATCTGTTAATATATCAATATCTTTTTGTGTGATTTTTTCTGGTAATTCCTCAAAATTTCTTAAAACCACATAATTTGTTGTTGCATTCAATACATCAAAAAATTGTTTGATATTTTTCCATTCATTAAGACCTACTAACTCTTGATTTGCTATTTTTTTAATTGAACCATCCCATTTTTTTGGAAGTTCTTTTTCAAAATTTTCTGCTTTTACACCTAATAATAAAGCTAAATCATGATTTGTTTCTTGTTCAGAATGAGCACCATGAATTGCATAATCTTCTCCGATCCATTTTCTGTATTTCATTTTACTGTTAAAAATATTTGAATTAATTTCTATTTCATTTACATCATCTAAAAAGACTTTTTCTAATTTTGGTTTTACATCTGTTACTAAAATTAATAAAAATGGTCCTTTTCCACATAACTCTGCTTTTTGAGAAACATTGGGTAATCTATTCCCATAAAATCGCTTCAAATTTTTAACAAATTCATTTTCGTTCCATTTAATCTCAAATATTTCTCTAATGATATATTTTTCTTCTAAATCTTTTAAAATTATGTCTTTTTTACCTATAGATTTTTCCCAAATGATGAACAAGTGTAATCCTGATTTCATTACCGTGTAGTTGATTTTATTGATATAGATAAATGAGTGTTTGCAAAACATTATGAATGTCAATATTATGATCTAACTTATGACTATCCGTGTAATCTATTCTGGATTATTTTTTTTCATTGTAGGAATTATAACAATTTTTACTGGATTAGCATTTATGTTAATTGTAACAAGAAGTTTAAATCCACAAGAATTTGGTACGTGGACTTTGATAAATGGATTAATTTTTTATGTTACTTTAATTCAACCAATTACTTCGTATTGGATAATTCGAGAAGTTGCACGAGGAGAAAAATCTGCAAGGACTGGCATTATTTCTAGTGGAATATTTTCTTCGATAGGAATAACACTCTTCATTCTAATTTCATTTTTTGTAAGTGAACAAACTGATGCTTCTAGAGAAGTTTTATTTTTTGCTGTCATAATGATCCCAGTATTGTTTCTCAACGATGTATTTTTATCCATTAACATGGGGTTTAAACCTCAAGTTGCCAGCTTGGGAAAATTTACTTTAGAAATTTCAAAAATCCCTTTAGCGATATTTTTTGTATATTTTTTGGATTTTGGAATTCAAGGAGTCATTTTAGCAGTTACATTTGCTTATATTCCTAGTATTATTTTACTTGGTTATTCAGCTCGTGAAAAAATATCTGATGGAATTAAACTCGAATTTATGAAAAAATGGATAAAGTTATCTTGGATTCCTCTTTATCCTGGAATTTATTCCCTGCTTCGTAACCTTGATGTTATGATATTTACATTAATTACTGGAAGTGTGTTTGGTCTAGCATATTATGGTGCAGCTTTGAGTGTATCTTCATTAGTAATGCAATCAACTTCAATTTCATCAGCAGTTTATCCAAAATTACTTTCTGAAAACAAATCTAGTTTTTTACAGGATACAATTACAAAAATGCTTTACTTTGCAATTCCATTATTTGCTATATCCATAACGTTTGCAAGACCTGGATTATTTACATTAAACCCTCTTTATGAAATTGCGTTTCCTTTAGTAATAATCATGACTATGAAATTCACTTTAATGACATTTAGTCGTGCTTTTGAAAATTTTCTTAAAGGAATTGAGAATGTTGATCAAAATCCGAAATCAACATTCAAAAACTATGCTTTAAGTAAATTATTTACAATTCCAACTTTTCGTTTAATTCAGAATTTAATCTATTTGATCCTTTTAGTAATCATTTTGACGCTATTGAGTTCAGATCATTCTGAATTCGAACTATTGATTTATTGGGCCATGTTGGGATTATTCTCTGTGATTCCAATTACAATATATTTAATAATTTTAGTAAAAAGTAGTTTTAACATTCAATTAGATCTAAAACCAATTCTAAAATATCTAATTGTATGTGCATTTATTTTTATTCCTCTTTATTTTATAACTGAAATATATTTAGAATACAATAATGAAATTGTTAAATTCTTACCAAATTTATTGATGTATGTTGCAATTGGAATTACATCCTATGCAATTCTAACTTATCTTATAGATTCTAAAACTAGGATATTTTATAATTCAATAATTCAAGAAATCACGAAAAAGATAAAATAATTTTAAAATCAACATCGAAAGAATTTATTTTATAAGTCAATTTTTTATATATTTTAGAAATTTCATTTTTTATTTGACTAATTTTCGCATAATATCAATAATTAAAGAAATTTCTCCTATGCAATTGATTTTAATAAAAAATCTGAAATTTTTGATAATAATTTTACAGCCAAGATTCTTTACACACCATTTAGTAAATGGAGACATTGGGAATATCGTTTTGATTAAATTATAATGATTTTGTTTTGTCACACCTAACATTCCACTTCTTGATTGACCCCCATCAAAAACATACATCAAAATTTTATCCACTACAAATAACTCTCCAAATTTTAAAATATTAAAAATTGTACATGCATCACTCCATAATGCTTCATCTTTAACGAAAGCTTTTCTTATTTGGATTGTTCTGAAAATACCATAGAAAATTTGATTGTGTCGAATATTTTTAAAATATTCTTGTATTCTTTTGTCATAAGATCCAGATGCTGAATATGTATCCATATGTCCAAAATCTTTTAGTTTCTTTTTTATTATTGATTTGTTTAAATTGTTCTCAAGATCTGATGTAGTTTTTCCAAATAATTTCATTTTACTTCCTACACAAGCTACTTCCTTATTTGATACAAGAATGTTGATTGTTTCTTCCAAAAACTGAGGCAATATGATATCATCAACTGCAGTCCATAAAAAATATTCATATCTTGCTTTTTCTAACACAAATGCAAAATTTTTCCATCCACCAATATTTTTATCTTGATGGAAATATATTATTCTGTCATCTTTTTTAGCATATTCTTTACAAATTTTAGATGTTAAATCAGTAGAATTATTATCTGAAATTATTATTTCAAAATCACTAAAAGTTTGTTCAAGTAATGAATTAAGTTTTTTTTGAATAAATTCTTCACCATTGTATACAGGTAGACCAATACTAATTTTTTTTTTTAAATTTTCTTCTCCATTTCTTGGCTTCATTATAAAAATATCATTTTCTATAAACAAATATCTTACTAATAAATAATCAAAATATTAACTGATTTAAAATATTTAAAATTATTCTATATCATTAAAAAATAAAATCTTATTCTGCTTCTATAAATCTAATCCTACCTGGATTGAAATCATTTGAATATGAATTATGAAGTCTAAGGGTAATTGTTAATCTTAATTTATTTGCGTTATCCATATTGCCTGATTTATGAAGAACTAACATTGAGACAAATAATGCGTCTCCTTTTTTCATTTCAACACTTTGTTGATTGTATTTTTTAGCTATTTCATTACTAATGAATTTTTTTGAGCTTTGAATATTTCCATATGTTCCTGAGTGTGTTGGCTCAATAAATCCTGCTTTATGACTGCTTTGACAAACATCCAATGTGCCTTTTTCTTTATCAACATCTTGTAAAGGAATCCAAACTATCAAACCATTAGCTCCATCTTCATTTTGATTGTAGCTAACTTGTTCCTGATGCCAATCTAAAGTATGATTATTTTTTTTAGGTTCATCCATTCTAAGTAAAACCGGTGTATTTGATAAATTAATCCATGAAACAGGAATATCTGGTTTTTTTAATAATTTGGAAGCAATTTTTAAAATATTTTCAGAATTTCCTAATCTCTGAACAATAGAATGTGTTTGTAAAGAATCATATAATTTACTAAATTCTTTGGGTTCAGATTCCATAAATTTGATTAATTCTTCATGAAATTTAAAATCCATCCATGGTTTTTTCCCATGACAATTTCTTGCTCTTTCAGGTGCATGTTTTTGAAATAAATGAAATATCGCTTCATAAATTATGTCAATTTGTTCTAAAGGAATGATATTTGGAATAATTACAAATCCTTCATCATCAAATTTTTTCTTATCATCTTCAATATTCTGAGACATTATGTTAATGTGATGTATTTTTTTCAACACCATGATAAAAGGTTTTGTTAGATTACTAGTAAGAATATATGTAATATTTAATTTTCATTATTTTCTAATCAATCATATTTTTGATAAATTTTCCTCTGCATAAAATTATGATAATTTATTTATTATTTCATTATATTTGATTTCAATTATATCTGAGGTTGGATTAAGCCAATCTTTATTTATTTCTCTTTTAACAACAATTTTTTTATTTAATTCACAAAATTTTGAAATATGATTTAGTAATGTATCTACATTTGTATTTACACTTTTACTATCTTCAAACACTACTAATTGTTTTGTTATTTTAAGATCTTCAATAATTTTCCCCCAATCACTTGAAATTGGTGAATTAACTGAAAATAAAGATGAAGAAATTCCTTCTTTTTTTAACCTATTTGATAACTCTGCTCCATAAGAAAATGATAAATTAAAACAAACTATGGTTACATTCGAACCTGTACGATATTGAAATATTGTATTATCATTATTTACAAAATCAATTTTTTCTTCATGAATTTCTTCATGAAATAATCTTTGACTAGGACATATAATTCTAAATCCAGGTTTTACTAACTCAGATGAAATTATTCTTTTAGCATCAAGGTTGTTTGTAATTGTAAATCCTGGAATTCTTGCAATTGAACAAAAGTCAGATAAATTATTTAGACTTGATTGAGGACCTTGATATCCATTATCAACTATTATTGGCATTATTGTAAATGAGGCTTTTGATTTAATTTCATCCATATTTCTAATAATATTGAACGTATTGACTAAATGATCAATTCCTAATAATAAAAAATCCAATTGTTTCATAAATAAAATAGAGTTTACACCGCCAATCAATAATCCAAAACCAAAACCACAAAGTGAATTTTCTGAGTTAGTAGAATTGATTACTTTTGAGCTTTCTTTAACTTTAAGATTTCGTGTTAGTCCTCCTAAACAGGATCCAGCACTGATATTTTGTCCAAACAATACTAATTCTTCATATTTGTTAACTTCTTGTTTTAACAAATTATTTACAAGTTCTATGTATTTCATAATCCTTCTTCTTTTTCTGAAAGTATTTCATTTTTTATTTCATCTAAATTAAAATTATTACATATTTTTTCAAGTACGTACAAGGGATCTTCATCAGTATTTCTAATTGGTGATAATCCTTGTGATAAATCAATATTAGGAGATGGACCTGCATGATAATTGATAAATTTTCCATTAGGTTGTTCAGGAGTTTTCATGATCCAATCACCTAATGTTGTTACCATAACCTCTATACAAATTGGAGATTTTGAGTCTAGACAATCATTTTTTAAAGATTCTAAAATTTTAATATATTCAAATACATTATTTCCTTCTAATTTTGCATATTTGATATCATATGCCTCACAAAATTTTTGTAAGTTAATTGGATGTCTTCTTTCACTAATTTTTGTAGACATTGACCATTCATTATTTTCAATAATAACTAATGTACTAAGATTAAGTGTTTTTAACATTAATAGACTTTCATGAAAACTACCTTCTTCAATTGAACCATCTCCACCTAATACTATTGTAATTCCATTTGATTTTTTAATTTCTTGTGATAAAGAAACCCCAACAGCTACTGAGAAATTGTTACCTAGAATACTTGATGTGTAAACAATTCCATGATCTAGATTTATTAAATTCATAGATCCTAATTTACCATTCATTAACCCATTATTCTCTAACAAATATTCATCAAGAATTGGTTTAAGAACTCCTAATCTAGCTAAATTATATGCAATATTTCTATGTGATAAAATTAAACTATCACTTTCTTTCATAATATTATTTACAGATACCGCAATAGCTTCATGTCCAAGTGCTAAATGTATTGGAATTTTGAATTTTTTTTCTTTATATTTTTGATTTACACATATTTGATTAAATCTATTCTTAAGAATTTCTTTGGCAATTGTAATTTCATTTTCTGTCAATATTTTATCCACTCACGATGACGTATTTAATGACATTAATCCTTCTCTTAGAGAAACTTTTGGATACCAATTTAAGAGTTGTTTAGCCCTTACGTTTGATGGATTTCTAATATTAACTGCTAATGATTCTTTTTCAATAATTGTAATTTTTTTACAACAAATTTTTTCACTTTCAGATATTAAATTTTTCATAGTTATCATATTATCTCCTGTTAAATTCAAAATATTAAATCCATTTAATCCAATTGATTTGATTATTCCATTTACAATATCTGAAACATGAATAAATCTTCTACCATTTTTTAATGAGCCTATGGTAATTTCAGATTTATTTTTTATTTGATTAAAAATTGATTCAACTGCAGACCAATTATTTTTTCTTGGTCCATATATGATTCCAAAACGTAAAATTGTAACTGAACAAAATTTATTCAAAAATTGTTGTTTTAAGTTAATTTCACTTACAATTTTAGATAATGCATATTCAGATGTATGTTCAGCTATATTGATAATATCATCTTCATCCTTCTCTTCATTCCCAATAAATTCATTATACACCCATTCACTTGATGCAAAAATGAATTGTTTTATATTTTTTTTATTTGCTGCTTTAATTAAATTCAAAGTACCTATTACGTTAACATCAAAACATTCATACGCTTTTCCTTTACAATCTGAATCTCTAGATAATGCAGCAAGATGAATTATTGCATCAATATTTTCTGGAATAATTTCAAAAATTTTTGGATTTCGAATGTCTATTTGATGATAAATGTATTCTGTATTTTCTACATTTATTGAGTCAATACCCATTACGTCGATTTTCTTTTCTTTACATTGTCTAATGAGTTCTTTTCCAACAAAACTTTCAGATCCTGTAATTAATATCATTTAACCATCTGATTCCTGTTTGATACATTATTAAAATATAATATGAATTAAGTTACAATTTAATCTGA
>Ga0209992_10004495_pt1 | contig 10932 bp, 6 predicted proteins | sample 2SBtaG_2_FD_182564 | JGI IMG/M metagenome (GOLD analysis project Ga0209992, IMG submission 182564) | Deep subsurface microbial communities from Kolumbo volcano to uncover new lineages of life (NeLLi) - 2SBTROV12_ACTIVE470 metaG (SPAdes)... | ecosystem: Environmental > Aquatic > Marine > Volcanic... | reverse complement strand
CGCCGCCGGCCGTGCTGTCCGCTGATCCGCCGCCATCCACCGTTGCGCCGCCATCCACCGTTCCGCCGCCGCCCGTGGGAGGTGGGTTGGACGCGGACGAACCGCAAGCCAGCGCGGTGAATGCGAGCAAGAAGAGAGTCAGGGCAAGCGCGATTGCATCGGTTCGGACTGTCATGACGCCATCGTCGGCAAAACGGCGGCGCCAAACAAGCGGTGTCGCGGAGCTGACGCGGTAGTACAAGCTTTTAACGCCGATTACACCGCCCGTCGCACCTCGAACTGCGCGGCTTGCCGGGCTCGTTGCACCGCCTCACGGTCGCGCCGCTCATGAGGTTGCAGCCAGTGCACCATGAGATCGGCCTGCCACGTGTAGACGCTGCCGTTGAGCGAGACGTCGCCGCCGTCGACAAGCCGCGTGGCATCGACAAGAGGGACGTCCTCGAGGGCATCGCACAACGCCAGGAACTCGCCTTGGCGTTCGGCGTCAGCGAAAGAGCACAAGTGCCGGCCTGAGAACGCCACGTGGAAGCTCGCCGGGCGGAACGCGACCCCGACCAACCCGAGCCGCTGTGCCATGTTGCCGAGCAGCACGGTCGCCTCGCGCGCCAGGCCCAACCCAGGGACCTGCTGGCCAGGCAGCTTGGGCCGGCGGTCCGAAAAGTGCGCGCGGGGATGACGCAGCGTCAACCAGTTGACGTAGAGCACGATCTCGTCGCCGATGTGTTCGCGCGACAACGACGCTTCGACCAGGTGGTGTTCCTTGCCATCGGCCATGCCCTGCAGGCGGAAGACGTCTCCGGCGGGGTCCTTGTGAAGGTGCACGCGCAGGTCGTCGTAACCCAGCCGCCGCACGTGGTCGAGCAGGCCGTAGCTCGACAACGCAAGCTCGATGCCATTGGCGGTGTAGTAGCCGAGAAGACGTGGCGTGGCTTCCGGGCCGGGCAATCCGAGCGCGCTCACGAGGTCGGCTTCGGTGAACAGCAGGTCGTCGTCGTCGTCGCCGTCGAGGTGGGCGAGCTCGGCGGCGACGCGGCTGTAACGGGTGGTCAATGGATCGGCCGCTGCGGGCACGGAAACAACGCCGTCGAGGGCCAAGACCGTGGCCGTCCCGGCGAGAACGCGCCACGCCTGCTCGGTATAACCGCCCGCGGGCAGCCAGACGGCCGGTATGTCACCGAGGTGGTCGGCGACCCGGGCGTCGCGCCTTGCAGCGCCGTCGATGCTGAGCTCAAGCGCGCCAAGGCGGTCGTCAGCCAACACATCACCGCCCGCGAGGACAAACGCCAGGTCGGGCCGTGGCATCCGGTCGAGCAGCGCGTCGAGCGCCGCAAGGTAGCTATCGTCGCCGGTGTTTTCGGGCAAAAGGACCTCATCGACGTCGCCCAACGGCCCCCAATCAGCGCCGGAGAGCGAGCCGATCCAGCAGCTCGGATCGTCGACCAGGCACAGCGCGATGCCGTCGGGCGGGTGGGCGTCGAGGTCGATGATGCCGACGAGGCCTTCAAAACCAGCGTCACGCGCGAGGGCGATGGCGATGGCGACGTCGTTGATCGCGCACAACGCCCCCGCGCGGTCGGGGCCGGCGTGATGGAATCCGCCCAGCAAGTTGAGCGTGGGTCCGCCGTGTTCGAGGGCGTGTCGGGTCGCCGCGACGGTGCCGCCGCAAGCCAGCCGCAGCGTGTCGAGCATCGCGTCGACCGGCATCTCGCCTTCCTGGGTGACGTAGATCCGCGCCAGGGTGTTGCCGCGGGTCAGCGATTCGAGCAAACGCGGCGCATGAACCCGTCGCAGGTCGCTCCAATCGGCGGGTCTCGGGGTGTGCAGGTCGTCAGCGTCGACAATGCCCGCGTCGAGCAGGTACCACAGCGCGAGGTCGGCGCGGCGCGGTTCAAAACCAGACGTGTGAGCCGTTGCCGCGAGCGGAGGTCGGTATTCGGGCGCGTACCAGGTGGGCAATCTCCGCCCCCGAGCCCGCCGTCGAAGCCGATTGAACCAACGGCGCGTGGTGCTGCTGCGGAGCATCCTTCTCCCTGCGTCTGCCTACCGCAACAAGCGCGGCGCGAGCGCGACAAGCCAATGCACAATCACAACCGGCCATAGGTTGCCGCGCCACAACCTCAGCCCGCACAAAGCCGTGCCGAAACAAGCCGCCCAGCCGATCAACCACAGGCCCTGTCCAGGCGCGAGCAACGCGTACGAAAAGCTGGTCAACCCCACGGCCGCGAGAGTCCCGTAGCGTCGCTCGAGGTGGACCAGCGCGTAGCCCCTGTACAATGTGTCTTCAGCGACGATGGAAACAGCCATCATCGCCATCAGTGTCGGCGCATCAATGGCGCTCAAGGTCGGATCGAAACCCGGCTTGACCGCCTCGATCAGGGGGAAAACCCAGCCGCTATTCAGCCACCCAACGAGACCACCCAACCCAAGCCCAAGCGCGATATCAGCGACGGTTGGGGGCTGCCAACCCAGGTCCCGGAGCCGGTAGCCATCGCCGCCGGCCATCTTCCAGCACAACCCCAACGCGATCATGAAGCCGATCGCCACCGGCCACGCGATAAGAGGCTGCAAGGTTTTTTCGAGCGCATCGGGCTCGACCCCGCGTGCGACGAGCAGATAGCCCACCACCGGCAGCAACGCCGCCGCCACGATGAACGGTGTCGCCACCAACGTGATGGTCACGTTGCGGGTGCTGAGCGTGTCGGGCGCCGTCATGGCCGTACGCTACCAAATCGAAGCCCATGCGACCCAAGCGTGCATCGCTGCGAATGCCCCGGCGCTGATCCCGGAGCCGATCCCACACCCGACGCCGATCCCACACCCGACGCCGATCCCACACTCGGCGCCGATCCCACACCCGACGCCGGCACCAAACCCGACGCCGACGCGTCACTGGATGTCGGGCACCACAATGGTCGGGCTGGGGTGTTCGACGAACGTGAACGGCTGCTTGAGCTTGACGTCGAGCTCGTAGGGCCTGACGTGAACGAGGAACGCTTCCTCTGTGTACGCGACGAACTCGTCGACCTTCCAGGTCCCGTCTGCCTTGGTAAGCGCCATCCCGTTGTAGCTTGCGCCGTTGCTCTGGACGGTCACCTGGGCTTTCTCCAGGCCCTTACCGTCGCTGTCGAGCACGCGGCCCGAGAGCGTGTACGTGAAGTACTTGGCGGTCGGGTCCTTGGTGACGACGAACTTCGGCTTCACGATGTTGAAGTGGCGGTCCTTTCGCTGCATCGCCGCGAAGTCGTAGTCGATGTATGGCGGCGAGAATTTCAGCCCGTCCGTGGTCGGGTGGATGCGGTATTTGCCGAACATGATGGTGCCGAGCATCTTGCGCATGTACTCGCCGCCGCCGCTTGTATGGCGCTGCTTGTAGTCGGGCCGTGTCAGCATAACGTTGGCCGGGTAGATGTTTTTCTTACCGTTTTCGCCGGTGAACTCAATCGCCAGCGTTCCGCCTTTGCCTTCCTTGGCTGCCTCCGACGGCAGAATGAACGTCGAGTGGGCGGTCAAGAACTCCGGCTTCTTCAGCACGTACTGCGAGTCGCCGACGACGATGTCGACCTTGTCACGGATGAAGAACCAGCCCTCCCGCGAACCGGTAATGGTGTACTTGCCCGGCGGCACCATCTTGTCGAAGCGGAACGTGCCGGACATCGTGTAGGTGGATGCGCTGTCGGTGCCATTGGAAATCGTGACTTTCATCCCGTGCAGGCCGCCGCCCTCGGTCTTGTAGCGCGGGTTGTAGAAGACCACTTCGCCGATCAGGGTCTGCCCGGACGAAAAATGCCCGCCGCCACTGCTGCCGCCCGAGCTCGACGCTCCACTGCTGCTTGCATCCGCGCCACCTGAGCTGCTCGATCCGCCCGAGCTGCTGCCTTTGCCGGTGAAATCCGCGACCTTGAGGTCCGCCCCGTTGACCGTCACGTCACGGAAGTCCGGCGTGAACGTGTAGCCGGACCGCGACGGTTTGACGTTGTAGGTGTCGTTTTCGACCTTCAGGAACGTGTACTCGCCCTTGTCATTGGTGAGATTGGCGAGCTTGTCGACCGCACGGACCAACTCCACTTTGACGCCCGACAACGCGGTGCCGCCGGTGTCGTAGATCTTGCCGGAGACCTGCCACTGGCCTTTGCCGATGTTGTTGAGCGTCTGGGCCGGGCTGCTTGTCTCGCTCTCGCAGCCCAGCACGAGCAAGGTGGCGGCGAGCACTCCCCAAAAAGCTGTTGCCTTGTGCATTGCCGCCTCCACGCGTGTCCAAGAACATGGATAGACGGCGCAGGGGTGCGTTGAATGCGGGTTTTCGCGCGTATCGGTCGGGGCATTTTGCGCACCACGGCAAACCACAAGGCGGCGTGTGCGTCTGAACAGTGTCGGCAACAAGGGTTGTGTCGGCGGCAAGGGCGGTGTCAGCGAGAAGAGCCGTGTCGACCGCTCCAACCGTGTCTGTCGTTTGCGTCGCCTGGTCAGTGACTTGGGAGTCGTCGCTGCAACCGCCCACAAGCGCCGCGAGCCCAGCAAGGAGCGCGGCAATTTGCGCAGGGCCATATCGCCGCCCGGGCCCGGGGCGTGATTTCGTCGCTTTCATGCCCCAAAGACCAGGCATGAATGTCTGGATCAACGGAGAAAGGACCTCCCCCAGACCGCTCCTAGTCCATCTTGGCGATGATGCGCGCGACCGCCTCCGGGGCACCATCGGCCCCAAGTGCCGCCGCTTGCTTACAGAGCACGAGCGCCTCGTCGTACTTCTTGAACAACCACTTGCTGTCCTCCGCTTGTTCGGCTGCGAGCGCCCGCGCCAGCAAATGCGACGCCTTCTCGTGACGCGCGCGCTGCTCTTCGCGGCGCCGTGCGTGTTCTCGACGCTTGCGTTCCGCCGCCCGAGCCTCCAACACGCGCAGTCTTTCGTCTTGCTGGTGGGCCGCTTCCGCCTTTTGAGCGGCAGCCATTTCCCGCTCAGCGGCCGCTTGGCGTTGCTCTTCGGCGCGTCGCGCGGCGGCGGCAACACGATCCCTCTCCTGCTGCTCTTCCCGTGCAGTCACGCGCCTGACGAATTCTTCGAACAGCACCGCCCGCTCGGCCTCGGAGCGCGAGCGCAGGACATCGATGGCCTTGGTGAGCGCCGTTGCCGTGACCTTCGCAGGCTGCTGCGCGCGTTGTCCGAAACGCGGCATTGCGCCGTCGCGCCCTGCTTGTTCGACCGCGTACGGCAGCAGGTGGGTCAGCCCCGCGGCGAGGTTCGCGAGCCCGGCCAGACCCTTGTCGTCCGCCAAGCGCTTGTTGGCGGCGGCATGACGGCAGAACGCCCAGCGTGCATTCAGATCGGCGAGCTGGTGCCGCTCAGTCGCAGAAAGACAACGAGCCGTCCGGCCGCCCGCGAGGACCTGCTGCACGAGACCGTCCCGAAGCATGGGATCGTCGTCGGGCGCTTGTGCATGCTCGGTTCCGGCCAGCCACGCGTGGAATCCATGCCTTGTGTGGCCGATCGGAACGCCCTGCGCTGTGAACGCAACCGCGCCCACGTAGCGCCGTCGCGCGATGTCGAACACGAACAGCTCGTCGCTCGCCTCGTCCGCGGAGCGCGCACTGACCGCGTTTGCCTTGATAAGGACGCGCTTGCTGTCGGCTGAAAATCCCACATCGTGAACCAGCTCGAACTCTCGCCGATCGAGAGGCTGGCCGATGCGAGCCAACGTCTGGCCGGTGGCCACTTCGAGCACGACCACCCAGCATCCGTCGGTCGCCCGCTTCTCGGGGTGATGCGTCTGGGCCAACACGTTCACCGCGAGCAATCGGCCGTCAGGGCTGAAGCGGATCGAGAACACGTGCGGGAAGCCCACCCAATGGGGGCCGGCGTATTCGAGGTGCCTTGGCGTCCACTCGATGCGTGGAACCAATCGCCCGAAGGCGCCGACCGAGACGACAATTTTCCCGTGCGGGATGTCCTTTTGTTGGATCGCCAAGAGGCGCCCGTCCGGACTGACGTCCACCACGCCCGGCCCGCGGATGCTGCGTCGGCCATCGCGATCCAAGAACAGCGAGCCGTGGTCGTCGGTCGCCACCAACGTCTCGCCGCCCGGCGTCCAGAACAGGCCGAGTGGGTCAGCGTCCCCTCGTGAGATGGTCGTGACTACGTCACCAGTGGACCAAGCATGTACGATGACGATGCCATCCGAGCTCAAGGCAAACATCTCGCCATCGGGGCTCACCGCGACACGATGGTCGTTGTCCATGTCGCGGAGTCCGGCGACCTCGAGCTTGCGAACCGTCGGCGGTTCGTCGCCGGCCGCGACCGTCACGAGCGTGACAATCCCGCCGTATGAGTCCGAGATCGCGAGGTGGCGGCCATTTGACGACCAAGCGCCCTGCCGACACGCGATCGAATCGAAGACCACAGGGGTCAACCGGAAGTCGCGCAGGCGAAGCACATAGCAGCCCCAATACGCGATCAGCGCGGCGTGGCTTCCGTCAGCGCTGATCGCCGCGCGCTCGAGCTCCGCACGACCGCCCGTGTCCGGCAGCGACCAAAACCCCGCCTGCGCGATCGCGTCGACGCGCGCTTTGGCATCGTGCAGCTGCGCGGAGGATTGCAACGGTGGCGGACGTCTATCGCGGCGTTCGCGTGTCGGCCGCCGCTTGCGGTCTGACGGGGCGACGCCGGGCTCGACGGCGCGTGGCTGTGACACCGTGCTGGGGCTGGGCTGCCTTGCTGTCGACCGACGCGGCGGCGCTGCTGGGGCGGGCGGCTGAACGGCCACGGGAGCGGCGGGCTGCAGATCACGAAGCACCTTCCTGGCTGTCTCAACGGCCTCAAAAGCGTCGCCAAGCCGACGTGTCGGGTCGGGCTCTGTCATGCGTTCAAGGAGGAGCGAAAGGCGCGCGTCAAGCCGCAATGGGGCCAGCGCCGTGCGGACGTCCAGGTTGGCGCCGTCGTGGGGGAGGTCCTCGGGGTCTCGGCCCGTAGCCATCGCCAAGTACGACACGGCGAGGCTGTACATATCGCTCGCCGGTGACGCCCGTCCCATGAACTGCTCGGTTGGGGCGTAGCCAAAAGTGCCGACCGACGTGCCCAACGCGCTGTCGGCGTTTCGAACGCGGTTTTGAACGGCGCCAAAGTCGATGAGATGCGCGCGGCCCCCTTCTTCGATGATGATGTTCTTGGGCGCGATGTCGCGATGGATGATCGGTGGTTGCCTTCGGTGGATGTAGTGGAGGACGTCCAGGATCTGGACGAACCACGCGACCATTTCTGCCTCGCTCAGGCCGCCGGTCGCACGGACTTGCTCGAGGGTGCGGCCCGGGATGTATTCCTGGACGAGAGCATAGCCGTCGGGGGCATCCCGAGGCCCGAGTGTAAAGTCGTCCTGGTAGCGCGGGATCCCGGGATGGTCGAGTCCCTGGAGCACCTGTGCTTCGCGCTGGAACAGCTCAAGCGCTTTCCAATCATCCAGCTTGTCCCAACGCAGGAACTTGATGACGACGTCGGCCCCATCCTCCTCGCGCCGCGCCCGAACTGTCACTCCGAACCCGCCACGGCCGATCTCGTCACCGAGCAGGTAGCTCGCGGAGGCGCTGCGAACCGTGTTGCCGGCGGTCAACGATGTGTTCATGGCGGCGCTACCAATTTGACGTCACCGAGCCACCTTACACGTCGATGATGTTTTTGCGTGAGGTTGCGGCCAGCGATCCCTGCCTACATCACGCCCGGCCAGGTGCCCGGCGTCACGGAGCCCACGAACTGGAAGTTGTCGAGGATGACCTCGCTGTCGAAGACGCCGTCGCCGGTATCGTGCACGTGGAAGGTCAACGTGAACTTCTCACCGGGCTCGATCGGCCATTCGGTCGTCATCCAACCGGTCGACGAACCCTTGGAGCTGCTGTCCTGCGACTTGCTGGCAGCGCACGAGAACCCGGTGCCGCTGATGTCGGTCTTGGCCTCGCCATTGGGGCAGCCGCCGAGCCAACAGCACTCGGACGCGGCGGTGTTGATCGCGATGTAGCAGTAGCGCTGGCGCGGGTTGCAGAACTGCATGCCGGGGCTGCAGATGAAGTCGTAGTGCTTATCGGGGTTGCGGCACTTGGTGTAGTTGATGACGGTCTTCTTGCCGCCGTTGGTGCTGCCGGCCTCGAGCACCATGTAGAACTTGTCGTTGAACTGGCTGCCCACGTACTCGTCGTATTCCTGGCTGAAGAAGATGTGGTTGAGGCGGAACCCTTGCGCGCCCTCGGGGGCCTTCAGCTCCAGCTTCCATTCCATCGCGTTGAACACGCCAGAGCCGCCCGCGAAGGGATCCTTCATCGACGTGCCGCCCATGTTCTTGCTGTGCGATGTGCCTTCGGCCGGCCCGGTCGCCATGAGCACGTAGGAGCCGCCTTCGCGCGGGGCGAGGTGGTTGGATTTGTTGCCAAAGTGCTTGGAAACGGCCGCGGTGCCGGTCGTCGTGGAGCCGGTGGGGGATGAGTAGCTCTGGCCGAGCACGACCGCCTTGTCGCACACGCCCAATGCGCAGCTCATCTGCTGGAGCTTGGAGCCGCTTGCCGTGCACGCACACGCCTTGCCGATCTTCTTGGCGCCGGTACCGCCGGTTGGATACATGTTGACCTGCCCCTTGGCGTAGACGGCCTTGTGGGCCAGCAGCAGGTCTTTGAGATCGCTCAGCTCTTTGTCGCTGGGCAGCAGCTTCATGCCCGCATCGATGGCGGCGATCGCCTTGTCGATGCGCACCAATGCCTCTTTGCCCTCGAGCGCGCGCAGCGCCTTGAGCGCCTCGACGTACGCCACGACGGCGTCGCCTTTTCGCAGCTCCTTGCCGTCGGTCTTGAGCAGATCGGTGATCTTCGCTTCGAACGTGTCAACGTGCTCCTTGCCGGTGCTCGGGTGCTTCCATGTGGCCTTGACCTTGACCTTCGCGTCGGCGCCGATCGCCTTGGGATCGCAGGACTGCACGACCTGGTGGAAGATCATGGCGTCGTTGGCACCGAGATGCTGCGGCTCGACCTCGTCCTTGTTCGTCGACACCTGTTCGCCGTGAAACGCCTTCATGGCGAACGTGGGCGGCAAGGTCAGCTCGACCTGGACATCGCGAGCGGCGAGCTCGACATGGCGCAGCAAGCCGCTGCCGAAGATGGCCTGGGCCTCTTTGGGCGCGTCGATGAAGACATACGCGCCCTTGCCGGCGTCGGTCACTGTGTTCATCAACTCGTCGTTGTAGTTCCACGGATCGCCGACACCCACGCCCATCAGGTAGATCGCCTTGCCATCCGCCGCCTTTGCCGCCTTGGCGATGACGTCCTTGTCTTTTTCGCCGACGTTCGTGCCGCCGTCGCTGACGAGCACAACGCGGTTGATGAGCGCCTTGTCGAAGTGCTTGCTGGCCAGCGCGTAGGCCTCTTTCAGGCCGCCGCCAAGGTTGGTGACGCCGTCGGTCTTGAGCCCCTGGCACGCCGCGTTGAGTTTGCCCTCATTGCTGGATGCGACCTTGTGCGCGGCGATCACGACCTTGGACAGCCCGCCCCAGGTGACCATGGAGAAGAGATCGCCCTTGTCGAGCGAACCAACCAACGCCATGCAAGCGGCGCGGGCGCGGTCGATGCCGGTGTCGTCGATCGGGCCCCAGCTCATCGAGGAAGATGTGTCGACCGCCAGCACGATGTGCGCTTTGCGTCGCTCCTTGGCGGTGATTTGCGGCGCCGCGACCGCCAACTGGAGATGGTAGGCGCCGTCTTTTTCGGCGCGCATCTGGGCGGAAACGGCGACGTGCCCCTTCTTGGCCGCCGGGTAATCAAAGTTGTAGTAGTTGAGGAACTCGTAGGTGCGCAGCCCCTTGTAGACGTGTTGGCCCTGCGCGATCAGACCACGCGCGACCTGGGCGCCGGCCATCGAGTTGCTGTCGTCCGCCGACAGGTAGAGCACGACGTCGTCTTTCTTGTTGCAGACCGGCGGCTTGCCGTTGGTTTTGTCCTTGTCACCCGGCGTCGGTTTGCCGTCCTTTTCACCGGGCTTGTCGCCGGTCTTCTTGCCGGAAGAGCCGCCGTTGCTCTGCCCGGACGTGCCACCGCTGCCCGGGTTGGTGTTGGAGCCGCTCGACGAGCCGGCGCCGCTGGATGACCCGCCGCTGGATGACCCGCCGCTGGATGACCCGCCGCTGGACGATCCGCCCGACGACGAGCCGCTGCCAGACGACGCAGGGCTGCCGCCGCCCTGCTCGTTGCCGGTGCTGCCGGCGTCTGCCGAAGACTTGTCGTCGCTGAAACCGCCCGAAGACGAGCCGCCGGACGAAGAGCCGCCTGAGCTGGCCGATTGCGACGCGGACGAGGTGGTCGTCCCGCCGCCGTCAACAGCGGCGTCGCTTCCGCAACCGTTTGCGAAGGCGAGGGCGGCGATGGCGATGATGGTGGGGATGAGACGGGGAAGTGGCGCGCGCATGGGATTGCCCTGCGGACGGTTCGGTGTCGGAACTGTCTGTCGCTTTGTGCCCTGCTCTCGATGCCAACCTAGGTGATCCTCCCGGAGGGGACAAGGTGGCAAAAATGTCAGGGGCCCAAGGGGGCCTGCCCCCAAGGGATACCCCCTTTTTTCTCTGCGAGGCATCGACTTGATGATCTGGGGTTTTGTCTTGGCAGACGGCGCCCCGATCAAGGGGGAAGGACCCAACAGGGGAAGGCATTTTATGATCTGCCGGGCGCCGGTTGGATGCGGCCCGGGCGTCTCTGAGCGGGGACAGACTGCCTTCCCCTGATCGGTCCTTCCCCCTTGGACCCCCATCCCCGTTTACCCCAACCGCCTGTTTTTGTGGTTCTTTTTGAAGTTTCGAGGCGGATTTTGTGGGACGGCAGTTACGCAGCCCCAGCCGGAACAAGAAACGCGGGGGCGTGATTCATTACCCGGTCACGACCGCCATCAGGGGTCTGGCCAAGCGGACATGCCGAAGGCTG
>Ga0209992_10004494_pt1 | contig 10934 bp, 9 predicted proteins | sample 2SBtaG_2_FD_182564 | JGI IMG/M metagenome (GOLD analysis project Ga0209992, IMG submission 182564) | Deep subsurface microbial communities from Kolumbo volcano to uncover new lineages of life (NeLLi) - 2SBTROV12_ACTIVE470 metaG (SPAdes)... | ecosystem: Environmental > Aquatic > Marine > Volcanic... | reverse complement strand
GCTGTTGGTCCAGGTCGGTGACGCGGAGATTCTGTTGTCGGACTCCACGATGTTCGTCGACAACGCACTCGCTGCTGGTGTGGACGCAACTGTTGAGGTGTGGGAGGACATGCCTCACGTCTTCCACGCGTTCGCAGGCTTTCTGCCTGAGGCCGATCAGGCCCTCAGCCATATCGCTGAGTTTCTCCAAGACCACAGCTAGAACCCGCGTCGCTCAGAACCCGTGAGCACGAACCCCACGCCGCCACACGCGATGCCCACGATCCCAAGACCGAGTCCGACAGGGACCGTCCATCGGTTCGGGGTTGTGGCTCTGACTATGTGGGCGAGAGCGACCAGCCCAAAGCCCACACCGAACAGCGCAGCAGGAACTAGGGACACATCAGCGCCATCGGTGGCCCGAATCAGCCCTTTCAGAGTGAAGAACCCCCCGCCGACCACGCCAGCGATAGCGCACAACTCGACCCAGCGACGCATCGCGACCCCACACACGAGTCTCGCGCATCCCAACGTGACCCGGTGCGCCTCGAGGCCGGTTGGCGCGGCCCCGTCGCGACACGACGCTGTAGGAGAGCGACCGGTCTTCTCGGGCGAGATCAACGGGCGGGCTCCGGTGCCCGGTGAGTTCGTTGCTGTCGATCCGGGGGCTTCTGTTCCCGCAGCGCTTGTGCTCGATTCGCACAACGTGGCGCCTCGGGGGTGTCGTGGAGGGTGACCTAGATTGCGTCTTGTGGTCGCTGATTCGGTCCTGAGCGCGATTGGGGACACGCCGCTTGTGCGATTGGGTCGGTTGTGGCCGGGGCCAGGTCAGATCCTCGCGAAACTCGATTTCCTCAATCCCGGCGGGTCCAAGAAAGACCGGATCGCGTTGCGGCTGATCGAGGAAGCCGAAAAGGCCGGGCTACTCAGTCCAGGGCAGCCGGTCGTGGAGTTGACCAGCGGCAACACCGGGACCGGTTTGGCCATCGTCTGCGCCGTGAAGGGCTACCGCTTCGTGGCCGTCATGTCGAAGGGCAACTCCGAAGAACGGGAACAGATGATGCGCGCTCTTGGCGCAGAGGTAGTTCTCGTCGACCAGGCCGCTGGGTCACGAGATGGTCACGTGACGGGCCATGACCTCGCGTTGGTCGAGGCCGAGGCGCAGAGAATCACTCACGAACGGGGAGGCTTTCGAGCCGATCAGTTTCAGCTTCCCGGCAACGCCAATGCGCATCACGATGGCACAGCCAGAGAGATCTGGGAGCAGTCCGAAGGAAACATCGACGTGTTCTGCGAGTTCGTCGGGACAGGAGGCACGTTCGTGGGCGTCGCCCGGTTCCTCAGAGAACAGAACCCTGCGATCAAGTGCTACGTGGTTGAACCCCAAGGCGCCGCAGCACTGGCCGGGACAGCGGTGGTCAATCCGAGTCACCGGATCCAAGGCGGCGGCTACGCAATGTCTGACCTCAACGGACTTGACCCATCACTTGTTGACGGGATGCTCGAGGTATCCGAAGCGGAAGCGATCGCAGCGACTCGCCGGCTAGCCGCCGAAGAAGGCATCTTTGCCGGGTTCTCCAGTGGAGCCTGCGTCGCAGCAGCCATGCACCTACTCAACACCCGACACCCCGGCTCCACTGCCGCCGTCGTCCTGGCGGACTCCGGAATGAAATACCTATCCACCGACCTGTGGAACCCGCTCCACTAGCCAGAAACCCAGCTGACCCGCACCCCCATGAAGTCCGAACCCGAATTCCGGCAAAGTGGTGCGGTGTCGAGCGACAAATCTCGACACTGAGACCGACAGGGACGGTCTGGCTGTCGACAGATCGGGCGATTCCTTGGCGATGTAATTCTGTCGACACTGGGACCGGTTTGACCGGCTCCAGTGTCGAGATTCCGCACCCCCACCACCGCCCGCTTCCACTCATCGCGTCGCCACCGACCCTCCGGCCCCATCGTGCTGGATGAGTGCGCCTTCGACGCCCGCGATGACCTAGATCGACTGATCCGGCGCCCAGTTACCGGTAACGCTCACCGCCCGCGAATACCGAGCAGCGGGTCTTAGGGTTCGCCGCGGGATAGGTCGCGCGGTTATGACGGGGTGATTGTGTAGTTCCACTCGCCGTGCCAGTCGTGGGGGTGGAGGGGCAGTTCGGCCATCTGGGCGTTGGTGATCTTGACGCCTTTCTCGTACCAGGTGTTGTCGTAGGTGGCCTGCACGGTGAGGCCGGTGTCGGTTCGGGTGCCAGCGATGAGTTCGACGATGGTGCGGATATCGGTGAGGGACTGGCCGCGCCAGTTCATCGAGATGAAGCTGAAGAGCCGGTGCTCGATGCGGTTCCATTTCGAGGTGCCTGGCGGGTAGTGACAGACGGTGATCTCCAGTCCGGTCTCGGCGGCCAACTGGGCGAGATGGAACTTCCAGGAGCGGGGCCGGTAGCCGTTCGAGCCGCCCGCGTCGGCGGTGATCACCAGCCTGGTCGCATGAGGAAACCTGTCTCGGCCCAGCGTGTTCCACCATCGCCGGATCGATTCGACCGCGAACTCGCCGGTGTCGGCGGAGTCGCCGACATTGACCCATCCTTGGTTGTTGCCCACGTCATAGACGCCGTAGGGCACAGCTTTGGCGAACTCGCCCAACGCCCGGTCCGGGAAGTCATGGGTGCTGGTCTTGTTCGGTTCGCCCTCGGGCTGCCATTCGGTGCCGCCGTTGGCGTAGTTGCCGATCAGTTCCTTGTTCTTGGTGTCCACACTGATGACGGGCTCGTTGGCATCAATGCGTTCCGCGACCAGACTGTTGAGGTACTCGAACTGTGCGTTGCGGTCCGGGTGCTGGGTGCCCTCGAGCTGCTTGGCCGGTGCCTGTAGCGAGTAGCCGAGCTGGTGCAACAGACGGCGAACCAACTCAGCCGAGACCCGGTAGCCGTCGGCGACCAACGCGTCGGCCAGCTCATAGGTCGACTTCAGCGTCCACCGCAACGGTGACATCGGGTTCCCACGGGTGTCGGGATGCACCAGCTCGTCGAGAGCCTCCAGCAGGCCCGGCTGCTTGTCGATCGCAGGCTTGTCGCCGCCACCCTCAGCCCGCTGTCGGTCCCACGGCTCAACACCGGCCCGAACCTCACGCACCGCCTTGGACATCGTTGACGTCGAGATCCCCGACGCGTCGACAACGAACCTCTGCCCGCCCCGGCCCAGCGCCTCGGCCAAAGCGCCGGTCACAACCCGCCGCTGCCGCTCATTCAGATGCGGCATCACCGTCTCACAAAACACCCGCGCAGTCCCCGCACTCAGCTCCACCCCCAAGACACTACATCTCGCGTGTTATCCTATGGTGGACCCTTACTCTCACGGTGAGATCACGGCTCCGGTGACATCCTTGCGGTGCGCGCTATCGCTCCGAGCGGTCGAGCGGAGCAATACCGGGCGGGTCAAGCCGCCGGCAGCGTCCGGTATCGGAGGCGGTGCTCGTTCTCGCACGCTCGAGGTTGATCGGGCCGCGATCTGACCCTTCCGCCGACCCCGACCCGCACTTGCAGCTCGTCAGGTCCAAAGCAGGCCGGTGAGCGTTACCGGGCACGTCGCCAGACCAGGTTTCCGATGTGGTTTGAGGGTGCCGGTTGTGTTGGGGTCAACGACGCTTCGCTGGGTCTGGGAGGATCTGTGGATGGAAGCCCCGGACATCCGGTATGCCACGACGAGCGGGGGTCTGCGACTTGCGTATCAGGTGTGGGGAGAGGGCCCTCCGTTTCTGATAGCGCCCGCGCTGATCTCAAACATCGAGGTGCACGCCGAGCACGAGTTCTATCAACGAGCCCGAACCCTTCTCGGCAAACACATGACCTGTGTCGAGTTCGACAAGCGTGGAATCGGTCTGTCGGACCGATTCGAGGGCGACATCCCGACCTTGGACGAGCGGATCGAAGACATCGAGGTCATCATGAACGACCTCGGCTGGGAGAGCGCACACCTGGGTGGTATCTCCGAGGGTGGGGCAATGGCTCAGCTATTCGCCGCCAACCACCCTGAGCGGGTGGAGACCCTGACGCTGTTGAACTCCATGATCTCGCCTCAGTACCGGCGCAGGATCTTTGATCACATCGAACCGGGGGACGCCCCGATAATGAGGACGAAGGATCAGTATGAGCTGTTTCTCAAGGTCGCAGACAATTGGTCTACTGACGCGTCCGTTCAGCTCGAGTTCGAGGTCCCCAGCCATGTAGGAAACGAGGCTCTTGCTCGATGGATGGCGCGGCTCCAGCGATTCGCGGCGACACCCAATGAGTTTGTGAAACAGGTCAACAGCATCTTCGCTCTCGACGCGGGCGACGCACCTGAGCGCATCGTTTGCCCAACTTTGATCATGCACGTGAAGGGGGATCGGGTGCTCAATGTCGGTGGGTCGCGGGTACTGAACGACCTCATTGAGGGAAGCAAGTATGTCGAGGTCGAGGGTGTTGATCATTGGGCCTGGATGATGCCCAACTGGCGTGATGTCGTGGATCCGGTGATCGAGTTCGCTACCGGCACCCGTCCCCGAGAGCAGGGGGAACGCAGGTTTGCGACGGTGCTGTTCACCGACATTGTGAACTCGACTAGCTCGTCAGAGCAGCTTGGTGATACGAGGTGGCACGATGTGTTGGACAGCCATGACCGCATCAGCCGACGCCTGATCAGCGAGGCCGGCGGCCGGGTAGTCAAGAGCACCGGGGACGGTTTGCTCGCAGTGTTCGATATGCCGTCCCGTGCGATCGATTGCAGTCTCGACATGTGTTCTCAGCTCGCGGAGATCGGGGTCCAGATCCGAGCGGGAGCCCACGCCGGCGAGATCGAGGCCCACGACGATGACGACATTTCTGGCTTCGCGGTGAACCTGGCAGCGCGGGTCGAACAAGAGACCGACAACGGCGAAGTGTGGGTGTCATCGACGATCCGAGACATGTTGATCGGGGACAGTTTCGACTTCACTGACAAGGGCCAGCACGAGCTGAAGGGCATCGATGACACTTGGGGGCTCTTCAGCGTCGCCCGCTCCTAGATAGCGGCCAGCCGAACGGTAACGCCCTCACGGACCGGCTCGCCCACATCACGTCTGCCATCGCAATCTGCCGGCTAGAGCGAGTTCCCGATTCGGATCTGGCTGGTGTGAGTTCAGTCCTGGAGTTCTGCGACGAGTCGCCTCATCGAAGCAGCGACCGCGGCATCGCAATCGAGCAGGCTCGAGAAGCGGTCGACTTCGTTCTCATCGAGTGCACCTGTCGGGACCGCTTCGTGTCCGACCCGATCTGGGGCGTCAAGGTCGCGTGCGCCCGCGGCCAATAGAAGCAAAGCGGCGGGCCGCTCGAGCGGGCGCTGGATGCCGCAGCCACAGCGCGGGCACCGGAACGAGTAGCTCGGTGTGGCGCTGCTGTGACCACCGACCTCGACGTCGGCGGCGTCCACGTTGACGTCGCCGCACAGGTGACACGCTGCTCGCATCCGGTGCATCGGAACCGTCCTTGGTTTCCCTGCAGTACCGATCGGTCATCACGTCCAGTCTGTGAGCCCGCCTCTCGCGAGAAACCCGCGCCATGACGACACAGGGAGCTTCGCCCCCACCCATCCGCGGCCACGCTCCTTTGGTCGGGGGGTCAGCAGTCAGGTTGGTTCTAGGGTGCGGCGATGGCAGCGAAGTCGCCCTCTGAGGCGGATCGGGTCGAGGCGTTACGCCGGGTGCTGAGCGGGCTCGTCGCCGGCGTGGAGGTGTCGGTGCTGGCGGACTCGGTGGCGGAGCTGCATCCGCGGCGAAACACGTTCCCCGGTGAGGTGTTCATGGCGTTGGGCGCCGAGGCACTCGACCTCGCATCGGTCACCCCGGACGATCCGATCCGTTATGAGGGACTCGTGGAGACCTTCCTGGCCGACTATCAGATCCAGAACCGCAACCGACGCAAGATCGCCTACGCGGTGCTCACTGCGGCCGCGTTACGGGCAGGGATCGAGCCCGACCTGTTTGACGACGCGGCGTGGTGGCAGACCGACGACTACTGGCGCTGGTCGCTGCTTGGCGCGGTCGCACTGATCCGGGCATGTGCCCACAAACGTGACCTGCCAGTGGAAACGATGGCCGGCCAGCTCGCGGACCGTCTCGGCGTCGACCTCTGAGCGCGCGTCGCTCGGCTCAGGCGATGTCGGCGATGTAGGCGTGGAGTTCGCGATCGGGGCTGACATGCCGCTTGAACAGCAGGCTGCATCGTGTCACCGCGAGGACCACAACCATCCGCTATCGGCACAGCAGCCATTCATACGGGGCCACCTCAACCCGCGCTCATCTGCCGGATCTCGGGTCTTCGTGGTTCGAGTGGGGATACTGGGCTGGGTCAGTTGTGGTTGGTCCCTTGGGTGCCGCCGCCGCGGCTGACTGTGGGGGCGAGCGTGTTCAACGCCGAGTAGGTGAGCTCGATGATGTCGGCGGTGGTCGCTTGCTCACCTTGATGGAGGAGGTCGGTCGCGCTGTCAGAGCCAAGCCGTGTCGCGAGTTGCTGTTTGAGTGCAACGGGGTGTTCGCGCATTCCTGGGGTTCCGGGAATCCCGGCCCTTGCCGTGGTGAGCCAACCGACAAGCGGGGCTGCTAGCTCCGTGCGGTCTTGTCGGTCGAGAAGGACAACAGCGTTGCGAACCGTGTTGGCAAGGCTCTGAACGCTGCCCCCGTCGCGGATTCGGTCGAGTGGCTCTTTGATCGCCAGGAGCGCTTCGGCGGGATCCCCAACCCGCACAAAGGCGGCGGCGACGTAGTTGTGAGCGGTGCCGATGGTCCACTGATAGCCCTGATCGGTGGCCGTGGCGATCGCTTGCTCGCCGGCAGTGAAGGCCCGCTGTGGATCGGTGTCGAGCCATATCTGGCACTCAGCGAATCGGGTGAGAATCGTGGTGTAGAAGTTGTCATAGCGGTGGGCGGCGGCTGCGATAGCGGTCCAGGTCGCCTGTGCATCCTCGGAGTAGCCAGCTTGGGCTTGGTACATGCCGAGCATCAGGGTGCCTTGAATGCGGGCGAACTCGTCGTTCCGTAGAACTGCTTGTTCGAGGCTCGCGAGCTTCTCTTCGATTGCGAGGTCGAACTCGCTGCGAATCAGGGCATGAAGGCCCGACAGCTGTTCGATTGTCGCGTTCCAGGGCGTTTCTGGTGTGAGGCCCTGGCGGACGAGTTGCCAGCGCTGCTCGCCGATTTCGAAGCGTCCGGCGGTCCAGTTGCAGACAGCGCCACTGGCGTACACGCCGAGAATCCGCGGGTCCTGGGTTATGGCTTCGATCCTGAGTACGTCGTCGACCCATTCCCCCGCCTCTGCGGTATCGAGTGCCTGGGAGATCGCCCCGATTCGCCAGACCAACGCGCAAGCCAGGTCGGCGAGCCCGAGCTCAGCAGCTGCTCCGACCGCGGTTCGGATCTCGGGCCAGAGTTGGACTGTTTTGGGGAGGATGTCACGGCTCCCGGGAGCTTCGAACGCATCGAGGTCAACCTGAACCCGGGCGGCGATCGCGGTCGCGTGCGCGACGCGTGCTGGTATCGGGGCGTCTCGCACTTCGAGTTCATGCTTTCCGAACGCCCGGATGGTCTCCAGAAGCTTGAAACGGGTCCTCTCGCCCTCGCGATCCACCATCACGAGTGAGGCGTCGACCAGCGCAGCCAATGGTCCCGTGACTCGTGTGGTCTCACCGGATGCGGCCCAAATGGACGCGATGAGGTCGAGTTCCACCGCCGTCGAACACACGCTGAGAAGGCAAAGAAGACGCTGCGCGTCTGGCTTCACTGCTTCGAACGACGACGCCACCAGCGCCTCGACGCTGCGATGCCGATCCGGACCCCCCACAACGGTTGTCGAGAGAACGTCGTAGCGGTCGTCCAGTTGCTCCAGCAGCTCGGCCGGCGACAAGAACCGGGACTGAGCCGCTGCGAGTTCAATAGCCAGCGGCATCCCGTCCAGAGCGCGGCACAGGTCCTCCAAGTCCCCCTGCGAGCCGCCCTCATCCCCCCACACTGCGGCTCGCTCCTTCAGCAAGGTGACCGCAGCGCCGTCGGTGTCCAAAGGATCGAGTTGGACGAGCCGTTCCGACGCGACACCGAGCGGGGCTCTGCTTGTCGCAAGCGTCGTCACCAAGGGGCACTTCACGGCCAGCCGGGTCACGATCTCGGCTACTTCCGCGACCAACTGCTCACAGTTGTCCAGAATCAGCACACCCGATTCCGTCCGAAGCCGATCAATAATCGAGGCAAATACCTCACCGGACCGCGATGCAGAAGCCCCAACCGCAGTCGCCACCGCATACTCAGACGCCTCTGCGTCCATTAGCCCGATGAGATCGACGAACCACACCGACCGGCCGGTGGACTCAGCGATGCGCGCGGCTTCGATAGCCAGCCTGGTCTTGCCCATTCCTCCAGGACCAACAACGGTGACCAGTCCCGGCTCGCTGAGCTGCTCCACGATGGAGGCGATCTCCGCCTCGCGACCAACGAAGGTTGTTGCATAGCTCGGCAATGGGCGACCCTGCGCTGAGCCGTGATCGATTGGCTGATTCGCGGCATCAACCAACCCATCGCCCACCGCGACACAAAGACCGACGGGTTGGCTCACCCCTTTCAAGGATCGCTCCCCGACGAAGCGCAGCCCAACCCCGACGTCCTGTCGCACCAAGCCGGCGGTCGCCGCGCTCACTAACACCTGACCGGCCGCAGCAACAGCCATGATCCGAGCCACCTCGTTGACAACCGGACCGAAGTAGTTGCCTTCGCGCTCGAACGCGACCCCGCTATGAACACCAACCCGGGCCCGAAGCGAACCCTCAGCGAGCCCCCACTCATGCGCCGCGAGCTTTCGATGAACCGTCGCCGCCGCGCTCACGGCATCGCTGGGATCATCGAAAGCTGCTCCAAACCCGTCCCCGGTCGCTGCAAACACGTAGCCGGCACGGTCCGTCAGCGCTTCTCGAACCAGTCGGTCGTGGTCGACCAGAGCAGCCTGCATCGCCACAGGCTCCCGGTCCCACAACTCGGTCGAACCCTCAATGTCAGTGAACAGAAACGTCACCGTCCCCGACGGAGGCGTGTTTTCAACAGCCACCACATCATCGTCGCGCACCACGCGCTAGCGCCGCCGCGTCTCGAAGCACACGCCAGCGCCCTCTCACCGGGGACCGCGGCAAGTGCGGATGTCTGTTCGGGCTTGCCATCGGCCCTGCTGTCGAGCAGCGTTGCCGTGCTATGAGTCTCGCGGGCGAAGTGCTGGCAGAGTGGCAAGCACGGTTGCAGCTGCGCTCACTCGGCGACGCCGGTGACGGTTCGTTCGTGGTCGACGAGTTCGATGGTGACGGCGACATCGTGCCGTCAGTGTCGTTTCCCCACCACGACCTATTCGAAGCGATAGACGAGTACAACGCCCGATGGCTCGTGATGCTCGACCCGGAGACAGCCGCAGTTGCGGGACTCGGGCTGAGCATGTCGCGGGCGATGGGTGCCCGAGAGATCGAGCTGCTTGGCTCCCTGCTCAGTGGGGACTACACGTTCACCGATCACCGCGCAGTGGGGTGGCCGGCGTTGAGCCGGGCCGAGATGTTGGAGGCAACGTCGGCGAACGCTGACACGCGCACCCGTTGGCTGACGACTGAGTTGTATGCCTCGAGTCACACGGCGCTGGTGGCACAGGGTGGTTTCTGGACCCCGAGTGCGGGCAGTTGGTACGAGGTCGACGCTGGCATATTCGTGACGTTGGTGCAGGGGAATCAGCTGGTGCGCACCGAGGTGTTCACAGCTGACCAGCTCGAGCCCGCGCTGCGTCGCTTCGATGAACTGACCACCTGACGGAGCTGCTTCGGCCTCGTGGTAGAGATCGTGTCCAGCGACCCGGGACCAACCCGCTATCACCACCGCGAGCCAAGTCGCACGCCCCCTCGATAGTGCCGGTTCCGGTGTGCGCGTGCGGGGATGGGTCTGGCGGTCAGTCAAGGTAGTGGCGAAGGAACTGTTCGATCATGGCGTTGACCTGATCGGGTACCTCGTACGCGTTGAAATGCCCAGCACCCACGGTCTGGCCCGTGACGACGTGGGGAATCGCCGCAGCCAGCTGATCGGTGGGACAGTTGGGCGTAGCAGCCGCGACATGCAGCACCGGCAACCGGAGTTGTTGTGCAGCGGCCTGGCGATCCCATGTTGCCATCGCACGAAATACCTCCGCGGCAACGCCACCAGGAGTATTGGCGAGCGCCAACATCTCTCGACGGACCCGTTCCTCGCCGCGGGGCTCCAGCATGCCCTGGGCATCGATCACCGCCCCAAGCGTGTCGGCCACGCCAGCACCAGCTTCCAAACGGTCAATCAGCGCCTGATAGCGGGCAAGGTTCGGGGCCTCCATTGATGGAGGATCGTTGAGGACCAACGCGCAGGCTGTGTCAGGGTGGCGAGCGGCGAACTCGATCGCTGCCGCGCACCCCATGGAATGAGCGACGACGACCGGTCGATCCAACCCCAGCGCTGCGATGATCTGAGCGAGGTCATCAGCGAAACGCGACATCGGGATCGGCCCGTCGGGTTTGTCACTATTGCCGTGGCCTCGTTGATCGATCGTCACGCAGCGGTGACGCGCCGCGAAGTGCTCGATCTGGGGGTCCCAGTAACGGCCACATGACATCCCCCCATGCACGAACAGCAGGCACGGATCACCCTCACCTGCGTCGCTGAACGCGATCCGGACCCCATCGGACATTGTCACCATCGACATCTATCCCCCAATGCGCCCGCACTGTAACCCCGCGCCGAAGCCCATCCCCGCCGACAGCGAGCCCGCCCGGTAGTGCCGGCTAGGGCCAATACCGTTCAGTTTAGATCCGGAGGATGGTCGGAACGGGTGGCCCGGTGGGCTGTGGCCACTGGGCGTGGCGGGATCGTTTGACGTGCCACTTGGGCATCTTGCGCTTGATGA
>Ga0209992_10004492_pt1 | contig 10937 bp, 5 predicted proteins | sample 2SBtaG_2_FD_182564 | JGI IMG/M metagenome (GOLD analysis project Ga0209992, IMG submission 182564) | Deep subsurface microbial communities from Kolumbo volcano to uncover new lineages of life (NeLLi) - 2SBTROV12_ACTIVE470 metaG (SPAdes)... | ecosystem: Environmental > Aquatic > Marine > Volcanic... | reverse complement strand
AAATTTATGCCATGCAGGTGATGGAAATATTCATCCATTAATTTTATATAACCCTAAAGATAAAAAAGAAATTAAAAAAGCATTTGACTGTTCAACTGAAATTTTATTAAAATGTATTGAATATGGCGGTGTATTAACAGGGGAACATGGAATTGGCATTGAAAAAATACACCTAATGGAAAAAATGTTTGGGGAACAGGAAATAGAATTACAACGAAAAATTAAACACGGTTTTGATAAAAATAATTTATTAAACCCTGGAAAGTTAATACCTGATAAAATGGGATGTGGAGAATTAAATATTTTCAATAAGCAGTTTTCTTCATGATTGAATTTTCAAAATCTAATTTTATTGTGAAAGTTAAAGGAAATAGTAAGCTTGCAGATATTCAAAATATATTGAAAAGTGAATCACAATTTATTCCAATTGGACCGTTTAATTTTGATTATTCAATTAAAGAAATTATTGATTATAATTTATTTGGTGAATATGGAAATGAATTTGGACAAGTTAAAGATTGGGTGATAAACCTTGAGCTAAATACGAACAATAAAAACTTAATATTAGGTGCAGATATTGTGAAAAATGTTTCAGGGTATAATCTTTTTAGACTAATTGTTGGAGCAAGAGGTGATTTAGGAAAAGTGAATTGGGTAACTTTTAGAACTTTACCTATTCATAAAATGACTAATATTAAGGATTTTCAAATTTTAAATGGATTTAGAATTGTCTCTATACCTGAACATATTTTTCAATTATCTCAATTTTTAAAAAAAAACAATTTTGAATATAAAATATTCAACAATATTGCTGTAGTTGATATATCCATTCCTAAAATCTCAAAAATGAAGAATTTTGAACATAATGACTATCCACATGTAAAAAAATATATCGAAAAAATTTATAAATTAGAGAATGGTATTCCATCTATAATTAATCCACAAAATAAAAATCAAGCCATTATTGATGAAATTAAATCAAATTTCAAATTTATCTAAAATAATTGATGATTGTGTGCATTGTGGTTTATGCCTTTCATCCTGCCCTACTTATCTCACAAGTGGATTAGAAGCAAAAAGTCCTCGAGGACGGTTATTAATAATGAACCAAATTCAAGAGAACCCAGAAGTGCTGGATAAAGAAATGTTACAGCACCTAAATACATGTTTAGATTGTAGAGGGTGTGAAACCGTTTGCCCGTCAGGAATTGAATATCATCTTGCATTCCAAGAAACAACTAATATAATTAATAAAAACCAAACCCTTCCATTTTTATCAACATTCATTTTAAGTGAAATAAAAAATAAAAAAATATTACCACTAATTAAATGGGTCATTTGGATAAGTAAAAAACTAAGAATACTTTCTCTTTTGTCTAAATTAGGTATCAATACAGCAATACAAGGAAATTCAATTCCTGTTAATAAAATTGAAGATTTATTGAAAATTAAATCTGGAATTCATAAAACAAACCAAATTTCAAAGGGATTAATTGGATTATATACTGGATGTATAATGAATGAATGGTTTATAAAAGTTCATAAATCAACAATAAATGTGTTAAACACATTAGGATATAATGTATTCATTCCTGAAAATAATATTTGTTGTGGTGCACTCCATCAGCATTCTGGAGATTCCGAAACAGCTTTTCAGTTAAAAAGTGAAAGTGAAAATATTTTTAAAAATTGTGATTTTGTTGTGGTAAACTCCGCAGGATGTAGTGCTGAATTAAAATCTTATAATACCAAAATTAAATATCTAGATATTATTGAATTTCTTAATTCGGTTGAAATAACAATGACAAATAGTTTGAATAAAAATATAATCTGGGATGCACCCTGCCATTTAAGTCATGCACAACAATTAGCCACTACCACGACGGAATTATTTAATAAATTAAAAATAGAACCTATATCATGGTCTGGTCAAGAAATATGCTGTGGCGGTGCAGGAAATTATACATTAATTCATCCTCAAGAATCTGAAGAAATTTTAAAATTAAAATACAATCAATTATTAAAATATGAAATTAATTATTTAGTGACTTCAAATCCTGGATGTCATTTACAGCTCGAAAAAGGTCGTCAATTATATAATAGAAATTTTCAAATAATTCACTTTGTTGAATTAATAGAAATGATTCTTTAAATTTATAAACGCACATAACAACAAACTGTTAAAAAATTTATGTTTTCATTTTCATTCAAATTAAATTAATATGTTATAATTAGAAAATATAAGAATATATAAAAGATGCAGATAAACTTTAGACATAGATTACAACACAAAAAATTAAATTTATTTATTTTATTCATTTACTTTAGTATGTTCACAATAATTAAAGCAGAAGCTTATGATGGATTAATTTTATTTACACCATCGCCCTTAAACCCTCAGGCTGGTAATTCAACTTATCTTATTGATGGTGAAAGTAATATTATAAACCAATGGGATCATCCAAACAGAGTTGCTAGTATGGCATATCTTTTGCCAGATAGTACAATGCTTTATCCATGTTTAGCACCTAATACATATATGTCAGTCGCAGCAGGCGGGGGAAGAATTTTAAAATATGATTGGGATGGAGAAATTTTATGGGATTTTAATTGGTCAAGTATGGGATTTATCCAACATCATGATATTGAGCCATTACCAAACGGTAATATTTTAATTTTAAGTAATGAACGAATTTCAATGCAAGAAGCAATTGATAGAGGGCGAATTGAAATTGAAGGTGAAATTTGGCCAGATATGGTGGTGGAAATTGAACCTACAGGACCATTGACAGGCCAAGTTGTTTGGCAATGGAGATTTTGGGATCACCTCATTCAAGATGTAGATTCAACTTTAGAAAACTATGGAACAGTTTCAGAGCATCCAGAAAGATTAGATATAAATGTTGCAAATATTTTCGGAGTAAGTGTTACTGGTGATTATAGCGGTGACTGGACCCACGCAAATGCTGTTCATTATAATAAAACATTAGATCAAATTATTATTTCATGCAGACGAACAAATGAATTTTATGTAATTGACCATAGTACAACAACTGAACAAGCAAGTGGAACAACGGGTGGAAATTCAGGAAAAGGAGGTGATTTTCTATACCGCTGGGGTAATCCTCAAAATTATGGAAGAGGAGATTCCACAAACCAAATTACCTTTGCACAACACAGTGTTAACTGGGTACCTGAAGGCTACCCTGGAGCAGGTAATATTTTAATATTTAATAATGGGTTTACTCAATTATTACTATATGAAAATGATCGTTCTTCTGTAATTGAAATTTCTCCACCAATGAATAATTTAAATGAATATATTATTGAAAATGATGAAGCTTTTGGACCCGAAGAATTTGAATGGTTTTATAATGGAGGAGATGATTTTAGTTTTATATCCGTAATCCAAGGGGGTGCATTTCGATTACCTAATGGGAATACATTAATTACCACTGCTGGTAATCCAACTATTTTTGAAGTAAATCAAAATGGGGAAATGGAATGGAGTACTAATATGGGCTCCACAGGAATTGCCCGTGCTCAAAAATATGGTGATGAATTTTTTAATTCACACATTTTGGGGGATGTAAATCAAGATGGTATCGTAAATATAAACGACATTCTTTTAATGGTAAATATAATTATAGGATTAAATAATACTCAAGAAAATGCAGATTTAAATTCAGATAACCTTATCAATATTTTAGATATTTTTATTCTGATTGATATTATTATTACAAATTAAAAATTAACAATTAAGAATTAATTTTGAAGTGATGATTCATGATTCCAAAAAGAAAAACTAAATTATAAATAATCCAATTTTAAATTGGGTTACCACGGCTAAAATTATTCCCTAAAACTAAAAAAGCCTCACAATTCTGCAAGGCTTTTTAACTACATTATTAATTTAGTTACTTCACTAACATTAATTTGTGAACTTGAATATTATCATTTGAAATCAATTTAACAAAATAAATTCCTGTAGAAACCCCTTCTGCATTCCATTCTGCTGAATAACTACCTGCTAATTGTAAATTTTCAACTAAAGTCTTAACTTTTTTACCTTCAATATCATAAACAACTAAACTTATTTCTGAATCAAATGGTAATTCATAATTAAAATGAGTTACAGGGTTAAATGGGTTTGGATAGGCAGGATGTAATATATATTCAGTTGGTAAAATTGATACTCCTGCAGTTAATTTTTCTCCATTTCGTCCCACACCAAATGCTGATAGAATTTCAATATCTCCAAATATATCAACAAGTTTACTTTCATTTAATTCACTTCCATCTATACTATAAAATAGTAAGGTATGATCATTATATGAAATTAACCAATCTGAAGGTAAATATGATTCTTTAATTTCTAAATTCCCATTATATTCTATTTGTATTCCACCAACTTTACCATTTGTATTAATAGATATATAGTCATTATTGTACAATACATTTATAAATGTAGGAGATTCACCTTTGGATAAATTTTCACCTAAAATTATATTTATAATATTTACAATATCAACCAGATTTACTTCACCATTAACATTCCAATCTGCATTTATTAGTGCATAGCCTTCAAGGGTATTTTCACCTAAAATATAATTAATGATAATGATAATATCTGAAATATCTACTGAATAATCCTTATTTACATCACCTACAGGTGAACATGACCAGCCATCACCAAAACAAACACCACATTCATCTTCTACTATATCACCACCCCAAGTTCCTACACAATCTTGAATACAATTATTTGTAGCATCATTGTCACATGTCCCACAATTGTCTTCTACAGCATCGCCTGCACATGTTCCTGCACAATCTAAATCAACAGTACAATTTCCATTACAATCGTAGTTTTCTTCTGCATAGAAACAAGTACCATCATTCATGGTTGCATTCTCATCAAAGTTACATGCAGACATTAATGTACAACCAAATACAGCACAAGAGGAACCATCACCATCACAAATACCACATTCATCATTTTCAAGTGCACCGCCCCACTCACCTGCACAGTCTTGTGTACAGTCGTTAGAAGCATCAGCATCACAAGTATTACAATTATCTAATACAGCATCACCGCCCCAAACATTTGAACAATCTTGATTACAATTATTAGATGTATCATTATCACAAACTCCACAATTATCTTCTATTGCATCGCCACTCCATTCACCAGCACAGTCCATAGGACAAGCAGTATTCAATAGATTTAAATTTATGTAAGAAGATTCCACCATAACAGATGCCCCAGCTTGCTCATTAATATTTCCATAAATGTAGAAACCACAGCTCAATTCATTGCGGACATAAGCGTATTCAACCTGAAAGTCAGCTGACATATCATTTTCAGCAGTTAGCTTAATCCATACAGGAGTATTACTTTCATCATCTAGAGTGATTGATATCTGTTCCCAGGCTACATCGCAAGGTACATGAACAAAATTTCCTGAAAAACCTTCTTGATTATGCCAATCAACATCTGTCCAGATTATACTAGTCATCAATTCCGAAGGAGTTTCAGTATTACAGTTTTCACAATAGTCAATAATTGCATCACCATCCCATTCACCAGCACAATCTTGTACACAGTCATTGGAAGAATCATTATCACAGGTATTGCAATTATCTAAAGTTGCGGAACCATCACACAGTCCTAAACAGTCATGCTCATTTGAAAAGCAGTCATCATCTTCATCATCTGAGTTTGTAACCCAGCCATTTGGGACATTAGCATCACAGAAAGAAGTAGTTCCATCACCATTTTCGTTTACTATCCAACTTGCCTCAAAAATATCCCCATCATTTCCATTATCATTTAAGTCAGTTAGTGTATTTCCATTACCTTCATTAAAATCATAATAAGTAACAAGGCCCGATTCATTTCCATTCAATCCGTTATTCATTGCAGACTGAATTTCTGATGCACTAAGTCCACGATTCCACAATGAAACTTCATCCATTTCTCCATGATACTTACCATGACCGTCATGACCATGGACACCTAAATAATAACCGTAGCTAATATTTCCAAAATTTCCACTGATTGTACCTGAAGCAATTTGATTTCCATCTAAATACATTCTCAGTGATGATTGATTTCTAACTACGGCAACATGGCTCCAAGTATTTTCCTCCAAACAATTTGTACATCCAGTAAGTGCCATACCACTATGCTTTTCAAACCAGAGTCCACGATCTCTAATTTCAAAATACCATTCATCATCATTTGTCATAATTTCCATCATGCCTGGAAATTGACTTGGTTTAATCCATGCAGTCATGGTTATGTCGCCATTTATATTTAAATTTGAATTATTTTGTATTTGAACATAATTACTTCCATTAAAACTAAGAGCAAAGTCAGCATCAGTTACAAACCCAAGACCGTCACCATCATTATCGGACCAGTACTCTAACATTTCTGCAGAACCACCGCATTCACCTGTACAATCAGTTTCAAATAGGCAATTATTATCGCAATCAAAATTTGCTTCTGCAAAAGTACAACCACCATCGTCATCTGTTGCATCGGCGTTATAATTACAGGCACCTATATCAGTACATCCTAAGACAGCACATAAATCTGACCAATCATATGGCCAAAGATTATTTGAAGACCACGTACTATTTATTAAACATCTATTTGCATCTGATAATGCAATTGTATTGTGAAAAACATTGTTCATATGAATAACATTAGATACATCCCAGGATGAGAGGTCCTGATTAAAACTTGTCGCTCCACTAAACATATCACCAATATACCCTACATTAGAAACGTCCCAGCCTGATATATCTTGATTAAAACTAGTTGCTCCAGAAAACATGGTATGTATTTGAGTTGCGCTAGATACATCCCAGCCTGATATATCTCCATTAAAAGGAGTATTTCTTAACATAGAATTAAAATTGATAGCATTGGATACATCCCAATTTGACAGGTCTCCATTAAAACTTGTATATGCAAACATAGAAAGAAATATGGTAACATTGGATACATCCCAATCCGATACATCTCCATTAAAACTTGATGCTCCACTAAAAAGTTTATACATATCAGGTCCATTAGAAACATCCCAGGAATTCAGATCCTGATTAAAGCTTGTTGCTCCCAAAAACATATATATCATAGTTGTTACATTAGATACATCCCAGCCATTAATGTCACCATTAAAAACAGTGTTACCACTAAACATTTCTGATGTATTTGTAAGTGATGAGGTAGTCCATCCAGATATATCGCCATTGAAATTACTTTCACAGAACATTCTATGCATATTTGTTACGCTCGAAACATCCCAGGATGAGATATCAACAGTGCCATTAAACCATCCAAACATGTTATGCATTTCTGTAACATTTGATACATTCCAAGATGAAATATCGCCACTATAACTTGTACCTCTGAACACACCTTGCATGTTTGTTACATTAGATACATCCCATGAGGAAATATCACTATTAAAACTTGTAGCACTAGTAAACATACCAGACATATTTGTTACATTTGATACATCCCAAGAAGAGACATCTCCATTAAAACTTGTAGCACCAGCAAACATACTACTCATATCTGTTACGCTAGAAACATCCCACGAAGATAAATCGCCACTATAGCTTGTGCCACGAAGCATACCAGACATATTAGTCACATTTGATACATCCCACGAGCTAAGGTCATGGTTAAATTCATGAGCTTCATAAAGCATACGGTACATACTTGTTACATTTGAAACATCCCAATTTCCTATATCGTCATTAAATGTTGACCTTGTAAAAAATAGATCAGACATATCAGTAATAAGAGAAACATCCCATTCAGATATATGGCCATAGGTAGCTAACGCTAACTCATTATCGCAATCGTCGGAATTACTACTACAAGTCCATAAATCTACAGCCGTTTCTAAGGCTTCTTTTGTTGTTGGTTTAAATCCAGTACAGGTAAAATGTTCTGCAGGACCATCACCTCCACACGCACCACATTCATCATAAACCAATGTTCCACCCCATGTTCCGGCACAATCCTGAACGCAATCATTCGTTGCATCATTATCACAAACACCACATTCATCAACTACTGCATCACCACCACAATTACTGGCACAGTCAATTTCAGCGGTACAATTTCCATCACAATCAAAATTTGCTTCAGCAAAAGTACAACTGCCATCATCATCTGTTGCATCTGCATTATAATTACATGCTTCGGAATCAGTACATCCTAAGACAGCACAATCTTGTTCTCCAATGTTACCATTAAAGCAATCTGGAATTATTGAACAAAATTCATTACCATCTAAAACTAATTCATTAATATTGCAAAAACTTGATAAAACAGAACCTTCTAATTGATTAACACTTAGATTAAGTATATTTAAATTTATTAAGTTGCTTAAAGAAGATGGTAATTCTCCAGTCAATTGATTTATATTTAAATAAAGCTCTGTTAAATTTGTTAAATTCCCAATTTCTGTTGGGACTGCACCCGATAATAAATTATTATTTAAATCTAGAACGCTAAGATTTGTAATATTTCCAATTTCAGCAGGAATTGATTCTGATAATTGATTTCCCCACATAAGTAAATGAGTTAAACCAGTTAAATTTCCAATAGTGGTTGGAATTTGTCCTGTTAAATCATTACCTCCTAAATTTATAAAAGTTAAATTAGTTAATTCTCCAATTTCATTCGGAATCCCACCAGTCAAATTACTTCCCACTAAATCAAGTGTATTCGTCGATTCAATATTATAACATGTATCCCAAAGGTTTACACAACAACTGCCATCATCCAAGGTTGCATCTGCATTATAATTGGATGCATCTACATCTGTACAACCTAAAACTGCACAAGTAGATGACCAATCATAATTCCATGTGTTATTGGAAGAAAATGTAGTATGTATTGCACATTGGTTTTCCTCAGATAGACTGGTGTTCCCATTAAACATTCCTCCTAATTGGCATCCAGAAGGAATTTCCCATGAAGATAAATCATGGTTATAACTTGTATTAAAAAACATATTTTGCATTGATGTTGCACTTGAAACATCCCAAGACGATAAGTTGTGATTGTAATCCCAATTTTCATGGAACATACTTCCAAAATTCGCGACATTTGAAACATCCCAATTTGCTAAATCCTGATTAAAATTACATTGCCTAAACATTGCATTCATACTTTCTGCAGTACTCACATTCCATTCTGATAAGTCTGAATTAAATGAGTTTGCATGATAAAACATCGTATTAAAATGGGTTACATTAGACACATCCCAACTTCCAATGTCCTGATTAAATTGCCACGCACTTTTAAACATTTCACTCATATTTGTTACATTTGAAACATTCCAATATCCAATAGCTTCATTAAAAATAGTCGCACCATGAAACATTGCAACCATATTAGTCACATTTGATACATCCCAACCTGCTAATCCAACACTAATTTTAGTTTCTCTAAACATCGATTGCATATTTGTCACATTTGATACATCCCACTCTGATAAATTTTGATTAAATTCTCTTGCAACGCTAAACATCGATTGCATATTTGTTACATTAGATACATTCCAATTTCCTATATCATCATTAAATGTAGATTTACTTTGAAACAATGAACTCATATCTGTAATCAAAGATACATCCCAATCATTAATTTCTCCATAAGTATTTAAGGCTGTAGCGTTATCATCTATCCATAAATCTACTGCTGTTTGGAGTTCATCCTTTGATTGAGGTTGAAAGCCTGTTTCTATTTCATCTTGCAAACAACGGATAGAATAGCCAGCATCAACATCTGCTCCACCTCTTTTTGTACCTGCACTTAACCTTTCAATTCCTCTTGACCATGCTGTTCCACTACCACGATAAGTAGAAGTCCATACTAAAACTCAATTGATTTATGTGCATAAGTACCACTCCAATTATTTCTTCTTCCACCTGGAGGTGCATTAAAACCTGTTTGTCCAAACTCTGAATTATTTATTAAATCACCAGAAGCCCATAGAGATAATTCGCCGGCTAATTTTGCTCCAACACTTTCATTAACACCTCTATAGTTTCCATTTACTCCTGTTTCAATATCAGCATGAGATTGAGACATTCCCAATTCCATCTCAAGACTTTTCCATTCATCATCTGAAGGAACATGCCAACCTGCAGGACACACACCTCTATCATCAGCAACTGCACGCCAATTATAAAGTCTACCATATGTTTCTAAAAATGCGGTTGGATTGTTATTATAAACTCCCGATGCACCAGTCGTAGTATTTACCCATTCACTACTTTCTATAATATTTGGTATCTCATCACCATTATTATAATGCGTCACCTTTAGATTCTCAGCCATCCAGACTTGATCACCAATCTGGACGGTTTCATAAGTATTACCATCAATGTCAGTTAAGGTTGCGGTAGATATACTAAAAATTGTAAATAGTAATATTATTTTTTTCATTTTAAATCCTTTTTTTATTGTTAATTTTCTATCAAGTTAAGAATATATAAATATCTTTAATAATTAATATTGTTCTCTTATTAATTCTATTTATATAAATTACGAAATTATCAAACTAAAAAGGAAATAGATTAAGTTTTGCCAAAATTCATAATAGAACTAATCTTCTCGTGTTAAAAACAATATGATGAATATATTGTATTTATACTTTATATGATAATATATTAATAAAAAAGCCTCACATTCCTGTAAGGCTTTAAAATTCAAATATTAACTTATTAAAAAATCACTTTACTAATGTTACTTTAGTATTAAGTATTTCATGTAAAGAGTTTTCTAATTGAATAAAATATATTCCACTTGGACTTTCCTCTGCATTCCATATTACATTGTGGTGTCCTGAATTAAATATCTTATTTGTGATTTCTTCAATTAATTGACCTTTTATATCAAA
>Ga0209992_10004491_pt1 | contig 10937 bp, 13 predicted proteins | sample 2SBtaG_2_FD_182564 | JGI IMG/M metagenome (GOLD analysis project Ga0209992, IMG submission 182564) | Deep subsurface microbial communities from Kolumbo volcano to uncover new lineages of life (NeLLi) - 2SBTROV12_ACTIVE470 metaG (SPAdes)... | ecosystem: Environmental > Aquatic > Marine >... | reverse complement strand
CTGGTGCAGTTACAATATCTCCTGACGCTGCAGCATTCCATGCAAAAAAATTAGATGCATCTGTTACTGTTGCACCTGATGAGTGTGATGCAGCTGTTGTACCATTTGCACCTCTTGTTAATCCTGATAATGTTCCACCACTATTACCTGTATAAGTAATTAATTCTGATCCAATTAATACTGTTCCTGAAGACGGAAAAGAAGTTGAGCTAGCCATTGTTAATGATGTTACACTTGTATTTATTGATGATGATAATGTTGATGTAAACTGACCTGCTTGTTGCCCGCCCCATGATCCAAGGCCCCAACCTGTAGATGCAACCTCAACTGCTGGTCCAACAGGATAATAATGTTTAACTCTAATACCACCAGATGTTGATGCGCCTGATCCAGATTCATTAGAATCCATTTCTATTGTAAGAGTAGTGCTTGTTGGTATTGAAGTTACCATAAATTTATTGTCTGTAAAATCACCTGATACAAAACCAGAGTTAGTAATAGAGGTAAAGTTATCTAATAATATAATATCAAATTTATTAATATTATGATCTGATGAAAAAGTTAAAGTTACAGTTGCTGATCCATTAGTTGTAGAGAATGCACTTGTTAAAGTGGTTGTAGATTTAATTGGATGTATGTCATAAAATATACCACCAGAGTATGCATATAAAATTCTATTTGTACCTAACGCTGCATACTTAATACCTGATGTATTTACAAAATGATGAATAGCTGTAGCTCTACCTGTTATCTGAACAGATCCTAATTGAGACCAACCACCTATTTTTTCAGGTGTACCATATCTAAAACGAACATTATCACCATTAACCCATTGGCTCTCGCCACCGGTTGATGTAACTTGTTTATTGAATCCAGGTGCAAACTTTACCTTTTGTAACATAGTGTGATCCTATGCTGTACTACGGTTTAGTTGGCCACGTAGCGTCTGTACATTTAGCAACAGTATCTTTACCTGCAGGCAAGTCTCTAAGAGCTTGTCTGTAGGTTTTCATATCACTTGATATAGCATTACCTTTTTCAAGCTCAGATACAATTTCCCAATCAGATGCTTTTAAAAGACCATCTCTTTTAGCTCTTAGATCAGCCAAAGCTCTAGCAGGGGCAGCATTAGCCCAAGCTGCTTCTTCGTTGTCTCTAGCTGTTTCTTCAGCTGCTGTAAACTGTACTTTGTTACCGTTTATATTATGATATCTTGGCATAGTTTTCTCCTTTGTGTTTATGTATCATTATTATAGTATTCCGTAAAGGCAAATATCTCCAGATTCAATATCGCCACTATCAAATTTAAATTGTATGGCATCAACTGCTGATGTTGTATTTCCATATCCAGCAGCATAACTATCTCTACCATAACCACCTGCTGTATGTGCTATTCTTGAAATAAAATGTTTAACAAATGTAGTGCTTGATGGATTAAATAAATGTAGAGTTCCATTAACAGATTGATCATTATCAGCATTAACTCCTTGTGTTATGGTTGCAAACCCTGTGTCTTGTGCTATATCTCTATTTGCATCATATTGAAAAGTACCCTCTGAGCCATCCTCTGCATTGTAAGCATGAAAAAAAGTTGTAGTTTTAGTTACATTATAATTAGAACCACTATCTACACTCATATTCATTTGTAATAATTTATCATCAGTTGCATTGTGAATATTTTTAAAAGTAAATAAATATTCTTTATAAGTAGAGTCTAGGACAACTGAACTTGCTCCATCAACAAAAGATAAAGTTGCACTAGAACTAGCAGTTAACTTTTTAATAAATACCATATTACCACCGCTAGCTTCAAGAGATCCAAAAGCAGTCGCTGATCTAGCTCCTCTATCATTTATTGTAATTAATTTGTCTGCAGGTAATGTCATTATGCGTCCTTTATTCCATAAAGTTTAATTGTTCCAGCATCTATGTTTCCACTTCCAAATTTAAATTGTATGGCATCAACAGCAGATGTTGTGTTTCCATATCCAGCACAATAATTATCTCTAATACCATTATTGTTTTCATAAGCAGAAATTCTACTTGTAAAGTATTTTGTAAAAGTAGTGTCTGATGGGTTAAATAAATGTAAAGTTCCAGAACAACATTCATCATTACCATTTCCAACTCCATCTGCCAACATTTGAAAATTTGTTGATTGTGCTAAATCATTCCCTGTTCTATAAAGAAGTGTTGCAGAAGAATCAGCTTCATTGTGGTATGTTCTAAAATATGTTGTGGTTTTAGTGACATTATAATTACTTCCACTATCTGCACTCATGTTAAATTGAAATTCTTGGGTATCATTAGCTGGGTGCATATTAATAAACTCAAATCTATAAATAGGATAAGTATTATCTAACACAACACTAGAGGCACCATTTACAAATGACAATGTAGAACTAGAACTAGCAGTTAAAGTTTTAATGTGCACTAATGCACCTGGAGAACTTGGTGCTGATGCAGGAGCTGTAGTTAAATCTTTAAGAGATCTATCGTTGTATTTTGTTAATGCTGGTCCGCCTATGATCATGATTGTTTTGGCCCCACTCCATACATTTTAATTGTTCCCGCGTCTGTATTACCCGATGACATTTTAAATCTAACTCTTGTTAAAGCTGTTGTAGTATTAAAATATCCCGCAGCAAAACAATCTGCCGCTTCATTAGCTTGACCATAATTACTTGCTCTAGACATAAAATGTTTTACAAATGTTGCAGAGCTTGGTTGAAATAAATGTAATTCTCCAGAACAATTTTCATCATTGCCATTTCCTACATCATAAATTAATGTTTGAAAACCCGAACCTTGTGCGTGATCTCTATTAGTTGTGTATGCAAGAGAAGATGACGTACCAGCTTCAGCATGCCTAGCTTGAAAAAAAGTTGTAGTTAAAGTTTGATTATAACTTGTATTAGTTCCAGTATCTGCTTGAAACCCAAAAGTTACATCATTAGTTGCTGGATGCATATCTATAAATTTAAAAACGTAACTGTCGTAAGTAGAATTTATATTACTTGTAAAATCTAATGTTGCACTACTTGATGCTGTTGCTGTTGTAAGCAAAGTCAAATTACCATCAGTCAAGGCTGCCGCTGTGGGCAACGCTGTGATTGCTGTTAATGCTCTGTTTACTGCAACTTTAATAGCCATAATTTATGATACTCCATACATTTTTATTGTTCCAGCGTCTGTATTGCCACTGCTAAATTTAAATCTTACTCTTGTTATTGCAGTTGTGGTATTAACATAGCCTGCTGAAAAACTATTATAATTATAATTTCCACTACCATAACCTGAAAATTGACCTGTAAAATGTTTAACAAAGGTTGTATTACTTGGATCAAATAAACTTAAAGTTCCAGATATACATTCATCATTACCATTTCCAATAACATTTGAAAGACTATGAAAACTTGTTGATTGTGCTAGATCTAACCCTGTTCTATATTCAAGAGAAGTATCATTATCAGCCTCAGCATGTGCAGATTGAAAAGCTGTTGTTGTCATAGTTTGATTATAGCTAGTATTAGTTCCAGTATCTACTTGAAATTGTAAACTAACTTCATCAGTAGCTGGATGTAAATTAAAACATTTAAACAAATACTCTTTGTAAGTAGAATCTATACTACTTGTAAAATCTACTGTAGCTGAACTTGACGCTGTTTGTGTAGATAATAAAGTCATACCACCTGTACCTGTAGCGTTTGATGATAAATCCATGTCATATTTTATGCTTGCGTATGTTGCCATTATGCTATCCCGTAAAGTTTAATTGTACCACTATCTATATTATTAGAATTCATTTTAAATTGTATTGCATCAATAGCTGAAGTAGTATTAAAATATCCAGCCATAAAACATTGAATTGTAAAATCTCCTGAATGACTAAAATTATTAGTTCCCATAAAATGTTTTACAAAAGTTGTACTACTTGGATTAAAAAGACGTAATTCTCCACTTAAACCCTGATCATTATCTGCACCTAAATCAGCATCCAAATTTAATTGTTGAAAATTGGTGCTTTGTGCTAAATCATTATTAGCATCATAAGATACACCTGTTGATGAATCACCTTCATTATGAAATGCTTTAAAAAATGTGGATGTAATATTAACACCATAAGCACTTCCAGTATTAATAGAACCTTGAAATAGAAAGCGATTACCATCTGAAGATGGATGAATATTAATAAATTTAAAAATATATGTTCTATAAGTATTATCTAATACAACATCTGATGAACCATTAACAAAAGATAAGGTACCAGACGATGAAGCTGTTAAAGTTTTAATAAGAACTAACGCACCACCTGATCCTGATGGTAAAGCTATGTTGTATCTTGAATCTTGATATGTTGCCATTATGATACTCCAAATAGTTGTATGGTTCCAGCGTCTATGTTGCCTGAACTCATTTTGAATTGTATTTCATCAATAGCTGATGTGGTATTGAAATAACCAGCAGAATACATATTATAAGAAAAATCGCTTCTGTGGTAAACTTGAACTGTTGAAATAAAATGTTTAACAAAAGTAGTGGAACTTGGATTAAATAAATGTAAATAACCAGAAGCACATTCGTCATTACCATTACCAACACCATATCCCAATTGTTGAAAATCAGTTCCTTGTGCTTGATCTTCTGAAGTTCTATATCCTAAACTTGTATCAGTTCCAGCTTCATCATGATAGGCTTGAAAAAATGTACTTGTAATAGTTTCATTATAACCACTACCACCTGATGCGTTTCCTTGAAAAGATAAAGCTGTATTATCAGTAGCTGGGTGTATATTATTAAAAATAAATAAATATTCTTTATAAGTAGAATCTAAAACAACATCTGACGTACCGTCAACAAAAGATAAAGTGCCAGATGATGAAGCTGTTAATGTTTTGATTAAAACGAGAGTACCTTTACTGAACCCGTTGTATTTGATAGCATTATAATTAGCCATCTTACTTCTCCTTTAATAGCCAACCTTGCGTAGAGTCAACGTACACAAGAGTAAAAGCGGCTCTTTCTGTTGCAACCGTTAAATCTGATGAAGCTCCTTGAATCTTGTGTGAGTTTCTGCCAACAGTAATATTGTTTGTATCTGCTGTTGCAGCGTAATCTATTATGTGCACCTCGTCACCTCGAACTGCAGATGCTGGTAGTGTCATTGTAATTGCTGAACTAGATGTATCAACAAAATATCCTCGACCTGCAACCATTGTCGTTGCACCAGTAACTACTGCTTGCCAATCTACAATACCACCAGTGTTAGCTGCAAGTTTTGGTTCTGTTACAGTTCCATCGCTTGGTACACCGAGGTCTAAAGTATCTCCCATGACAGTAATAAAGTCAATGGAATCTGATGATGTTAATGCTGCTGCGAATACAATCGTACTGCCTACAATAGTATAGGATGATATGGGAGCCTGTAGGACACCATTTAATGATACCAAACAGTGTTGGGCCGAAACTGGACTGATAGCTACACCACCAACAGTTAAGTTAAATGTATCTGTAGCACTTGTTGATATTGCATCACAAGCTTGAAAATTACCAAATGAAGGCTGAGCGCCAATATAGGCCATGTTATATTACTCCTTTTAATTTGTTTACCATATTAACTGATTCCATACAAGGTTATAGTTCCAGCATCTATGTTGCCAGAACTCATTTTGAACTGAACAGCATCAACTGCTGATGTGGTATTTCCATATCCAGCAGTATTATTATCTATCATATAGTCTGACCCTTGATAGTGACTAGCTCTTGAAATAAAGTGTTTTACAAATGTGGTTGATGATGGATTAAATAAATGCACATAACCACTACCACATTCATCATTGCCATTACCTATTTCTGCAGCTAATATATGAAATCCTGTACCAGTTAAATCATAATCAGTTCTGTATTGTAGTGCCGTTGCAGTACCGCCCTCATCCTGATAAGCATAAAAAAAAGTTGTAGTTTTTTCAACATTATAATTACTTCCAGAGTCTATTGACATGTTAAATGTAAAATTTGCATTATTAGTAGCTGGATGTATATTATTAAATATAAACATATACTCTTTATAAGTAGAATCTAAAACAACAGAAGATGCTCCGTCTACGAATGACAATGTAGCAGAACTAGAAGCTGTTAGCTTTTTAATAAATTTCATAGCTCCACCCCCTGAACCTGTTTCAAGATCATCGGCTCCTGAATCAAAACCAATCGCTGCATTTGCAGAAGGAGTTACATTTATACTGTTAAAATTTAATTTAGATATTGCCATTAACTATCCTTTATTCCATAAAGTTTGATTGTACCAGCATCTATGTTGCCTGATGCAAATTTAAATTGTATTTCATCTATAGCAGATGTAGTATTAAAATATCCACCAGTAAAATATCTTTTTGAATAATTTGAACTATAATACTCTTGTGTTGTAGCTGAAAAATGTTTAACAAAAGTAGTTGATGATGGATTAAATAAAAATAAAGATCCTACAAAACTTTGATCATTATCATTACCAACACTTAAACCTATTTGTTGAAATGATGTTCCATTTGCCTGATCCATTGATGTAACATAACTTAGACTAGACGCACTTCCTGATTCATTATGTTGTGCTTGAAAAACACTTGATGTGATTGTTTCATTATAACCACTACCACCTGATGAATTTCCTTGAAAAGAAAAAGCAGTTCCATCAGTAGCTGGATGAATATTAATAAACTTAAACATATAAACAGGATAAGTATTATCTAAAACAACATCTGAACTACCATCTACAAAAGATAAAGTAGCAGAACTACTTGCAGTTAAAGTTTTAATTAATACCATTGATGTAGCTGTTGCTGTTGAAAAACCATCAGCATCTGCATCAAATGCTAACGCTGCACCTGCAACAGGTGTCACATTAAAACTATTGTAATTAAATTTAGATATTGCCATTATGTAACCCCATATAATTTTATTACTCCACTATCTATGTTGCCTGATGACATTTTAAATTGAAATCTTGTTAAAGCTGTTGTTGTGTTGAAATAACCAGCACAAAAAGTTTCTTGTGTGCCAGGATTTACAATCATTCCATTACATCTACTAATAAAATGTTTAACAAACGTATCGCTACTAGGAGAAAAAATTTGCAAAGTGCCACTTAAACTACTGTCATTATCATTTTCTATTCCCTCTGAAATTTGTTGAAAAGCTGTTCCTTGTGCTTGATCTCTAGCAGTTCTATATTCTAATCCTGTACCACCATCAGCTTCAGTATGTTTTGCTCTAAAATTAGTTGAAGTAATAGTTTGATTATAATTAGTATTAGTTCCTGTATCTGCTTGAAAAGTAAATAAACTACTACTTGTAGCTGGGTGTATGTCATAAAACTTAAACACATAGCTATCATATGTGCTATCAATACCAGATGTAAAAGATATTGTAGATGAACTTGATGCAGTTTGTGTAGATATTAAAACCAGACTACCACCAACGTCTCCTGTCTCAAAACCATTGGCACTAGAATTAAATTTAAGTTTTTTACTAGCTGCGGGTGTAACGTTTATGTTATTAAAATCCACTTTAGAAAGAGCCATCTATTATCCTTCCTATTCGTAACCAAAAAATTCTATTAATAGTTTTCCTGCTGTGTAGTTGGCATCGGTTGCTGCACCAGTAACCATGTATATATATTTGTCTGCTGCTGGTGGTGTTGGTATTGATACCATTGAACCTAATGCTAGATCACCACTATCACACATTTGTACTTGATTAGATAGTCCTGTAATAGCTGCATCTTCTGTTCCTGTTGCTTCATCTGCATACCATAAATTAATATCTGGATCTCCACCTGCTGGTGCTTCTAAACAAGTTAGTTTACCACCAAGAACTGTTCCATTAATTGCTGCAGTTATCTGACCAATATGTGAATTAGCTGTTGCAGCTTTTCCAATAATATCTCCACTACCTGAACTAGCTAAACCTGTAAGGTCAATTAAAATTCTTGTATGAAAAATATCTCCTAATTTTTGAACATCGGATTTATAAACTGTTCCTGTTCCACCTGTAATTCCTGTTCCTGCAGTCAATGCTGTAACTGCTGTTGTACCTAACATTGAAGGTGTAATGCTGTTAGTTGATGGAACTGTAGATTGAATGGCTCTACCTAAAAAAATACAATACATAACATCTGTTGACGCTGTATTTTCTGATAATGTCAAAGCAGTGCCTGTAGCAGTATAAGCTTTACCAGATCCAGGATGCTGTCTAACGTTGTTTATAAAAAGTGCAATTTCATTTTCATTACTTACTGCATGATCTAAAGTATAAGAAGATGTTGCCGACGTAGAAAAATTCTGCGTAGCAAATGTAACGAAGTTGTCTGTGGGCTGATTCCCAATATAGGCCATCTTACGTTATCTCCATAATGCTCAACGTGCCAGAAAGCTTATCTGCAACCGAACAATCAACTCGAAGTACATCAGTGGTCTGCAAGATAACTTTGCCTCCCGTTAAGACCTCTAAAGAACTCCCCGCGGGAATGTTCACGTCCTTTACAAGAAAGGCTGTACCATTAGCTGCGGCGGCTCCAGTGTTGACTGTTGTTGCCGTATCACTAACCAGTTCTACTTCTGCTGTAACAGAAGTTGTGTTGATGTTAGTTAAGATTAAACCTATGACTACTGTAGTAGTGCTTGAAGGCGTCGTATACATTGTATACGGAGTTCCCGCAGAGTTTGGTTCTGCTGCGAAAGTCACTACTCGAAACGTATTTGCCATATTTTATCTCCTTTTTTGTTTTATATATTATCCTAAAGCAATTGCAAGTGCAGTTGGGTCATCCGTACTAAATCCTGCACTACTTAAATATGTTTTTATATCAGTCATTGCAGCTTGAACCATTGTACCATTATCATTTAATACAACCCTATCTGCATCTACTATTGTTGTGCCTGTTGCAGATGTTCCACCATCTACAATATTAAGCTCTGCTGCTGTAGAATCTACAGCTGCTAATTTTGTTAAATCTGCTTGTACTAATCCAGAAACACCATCAAGTAAATTAAGCTCTGCTGCTGTTGACGTAATAGCTGTACCATTTATAGCTAATTTACCTGTTACAACATTAAAAGTAGCGTTGTCTTCTATTCTAGCTACTTCTGTTCCATCTGCTTGTTGAAATATAATATCTTTAGCATCAACAACTGGTCTAATAATTACATCACTAGATGAGTTAGATATTCTTAATATTTCTGTGCCACCATCTAAGAAATTAAAATCACCTCCGTCTGCATCAAATTTAAGATCGCCTGGTGCATCTAAAGTTACATCTGTTGCCCCGTTTAATACAAAATCAAGAACAGTTGTACCACCGTCTTTTAATGTAATATTCGCACCATCTGCATCAAGAATAATATCTGTAGTTGCATCAAGTGTAATAGTAGAACCAGAATCTATTTCTGCAATAACTGGTGTAGTTAAAGTTTTGTTTGTTAAAGTTTGTGTTGCAACAAGAGATACTAAAGTTGAGTCAGCTCCATCTGGTAATAACATTACATTTGTAACACCAGCACTATGGGGTTGTGCAATAATTTTTTGCCCGTGAGAATTACTTTCACAATTAAATACTATTGCTCCAGAATTTGTATTACCTCTTACAACAACTGTTCCAGTACCATTAGGAGCTAAGTCAATAGTTGCATTTGAAGTGGTTACAATATCTGCACCATTCATATCAAGATTACCACCTAACTGAGGTGTTGTATCTTCTACAACATTTGATATTGCGCCTGATGTAGCAAGTCCTGCAACTACTGCTGATCTTGCAATTTTTTTAAGACCACCACCTGAAGTATCAACTGCTAAAAATACATCATCATTAGCAACTGTAGATATTTCTGATAAACCACCTACTGCTACTGAATTAAAATTTGTACCATCTGCAACTAAAATGTTACCTGCAGTATTTGTACCCATAGTAATATCATCACCAGATACTGTAAGATCTCCAGATACAATTACATTACCACTAAATGTAGCTTTACCAGCATCAGACATATCAAAAGTTAAAGGAGTAATAGTTGAACCACCATCATTACCTTTAATTGAAAAATCTGCGTCTGAAACTTTTGTTTCTAATATAACATTGCTTGATGAATTATGAATACGAGCCATTTCAGTGCCATCATCTTCATAAATAATACCACTGCCTGCAGTACCAGCATCAAGTGTAATACCACCAGCAGATTCTAAATTAATAGAGTCAACTGCTGTACCATCTGATACAATATCTAAATCACCATCTGCATTAGATCCAATTGTTAAACCTGAATCTCTAAACTGAATTACATTAGCGCCATTTAAAAGCACACCTGTATCAGCAACGTGAGTTAGTGTTACATCTTGATCTGCACCAAGATTAATAACTGCTGCATCCGCTAAAAATAAATCTGAAAACTCTAATGATGAAGTTCCTAAAGCTGCACCATCTGATGCATCTGGTACAAAAGCTGTTGTTGCTGTAATTGTTGTACCTTGAACTGTACTAGAAGCTACAATAGTTGTTGCAGTTAATGCTTGTGCAGCAATTGTGCTACCTGATTGCGCTGTAAAAGTATTTGCTGTAAATTGAAAATCATCTGCACCAGCTATTTTAATATCGATTTGATCATCTGTATCTGCTGTAATAGTTGTGTCACCATCAGCATCTAAAACTAATTCTCTACCTTCAATATCAAGAGATCCACCAAATCCTGCATCAACAAGATTTGTTCCATCAGAGTAAACTAATCTTGTAGTTTTTTCTGATACACCAAAAGTAATACCTGTTCCTGATGCTGTTTTAAATTGCACAGTGTAAGCACCTGATGTGCCATTAGTTACGATATAAACTTTTTCAATTGAATCTGGTACAGTTACAATAGAGTTACCTGTTATTGTACCTGTTAATTTTATAA
>Ga0209992_10004489_pt1 | contig 10940 bp, 14 predicted proteins | sample 2SBtaG_2_FD_182564 | JGI IMG/M metagenome (GOLD analysis project Ga0209992, IMG submission 182564) | Deep subsurface microbial communities from Kolumbo volcano to uncover new lineages of life (NeLLi) - 2SBTROV12_ACTIVE470 metaG (SPAdes)... | ecosystem: Environmental > Aquatic > Marine >... | reverse complement strand
CTCTTCAGCAAATTCAAAAGTTTTAATAACTGGATTTGTCACCGTTGCAATGAGTTCTGATGATTTAGTTGTTCATATCGCTCTTTCTAAGGGCGGTAGTGTTATTTCAGGAGCGGTTGCCGCAAACCCTAGCAATCGGTTCGCAGGGCATTCGGCAGGATTTGTAAAATATGATGGTTATGTGATGACCAGTATCCCTTTCAATTTTTTAGATTCACCTTCAACTACTTCTGCAACGACTTATGGAGTTTTGTTGCATAACAGTTCTTCATCATCCCGCACAATTTACGTTAACATCTCACAGACAGACACGGATAGTAGCACAAACGCACGATTAACAAGTGTCATAACGGCTATGGAAGTAGGAGGTTAAATCATGGCTTTAGTCTTAAACGGAAACGGAACAGTCACGGGTTTTGTTGGTGGTGTTCAACAATCTTTATCGGCTACGCAATCAGATGTAGTTAGTACAACTTCTACTAGTTTTACGGATATTACGGGGTTGAGTGTGGATATTACTCCTTCCTCTACGAGCAATAAAATTCTTGTTCATACTGATTTTATCATTGGGGGTGTTTCTGACAGTTACGTTTTTATTCGACTAGTTCGTGTGATTGGTGGAAGTACAACAGTAATAGATGCAGGAGATACTGAGGGAAGTCGAACAAGTTGTTTAGGCCTCCAGTATAGCGTATCAACTGCTCATGGATGGTATGCCATGAGGCATCAAGCAAGCTCTTTTTTAGATTCTCCAAATTCGACTTCAACTTGTACCTATAAACTGCAATTTTTTACTAATGGGGGAACTCCCGGTGGTTACGTCAATCGTCAATCTTACGATACTGATAGTTTGTATGTAGGCAGAGGGCAATCCAATATTACTGTCATGGAAATAGGTGGTTAAATGTACGACATTGCAAGAGCAATTTTAGCAATCAATCCTTCAGCGCAAGTCACTGTAGTTGGTGAAGATTTTGATAAAATTACATGGTTAAGTGGCACAACTCCAATTTCAAAAGCAGATATTCAAGCAAAACAAGTAGAACTTAAAAATGCGTGGGATGCACAAGATTATGCAAGAAAACGTAAAGCAGAATACGACAAGTTAAATCAGTGGGAACTTTGGTATGACGATCAGAAAAACGGTACGAAAATTTGGCAAAACACTATTAATACGATTAAAGCCAAGTACCCTAAACCGTGATCCACGATGCCTTTAAAGAACTTACAGTTTAAACCGGGAATAGTCAGGGATAACACTTCTTATTCTAATGATGGTGGTTGGTTTGATTGTGATAAAATAAGATTTAGATTAGGATTTCCTGAAAAAATAGGTGGGTGGGTCAAGCAGTCTTTTAATGTTTTTCTTGGAACAGCAAGAGCTATTATTCAATATGTTTCTTTATCAGGTGCCAATGTAATAGGTCTTGGAACTAATTTAAAATATTACATTCAGACAGGTGGGGCTTATCGGGATATAACTCCTATTCGTTCTACTGTTACTCTTGCTTCTAATCCTTTTACAACTTCAAGCGGTTCTAATATTGTTACGGTTACTGATGCTAATGGTGGTTATGTCACCAATGATTTTGTAACTTTTTCAGGTGGAAGTGCTGTTAATGGTCTTGATTTGAATAAAGAGTTTCAAATTACTTATTCAGGATCGGGAAATACTTATACTATAACTGCCGACAGTAATGCTTCAGGAAGCGGAGCGGGTGGTGGTGGAAGTGTAAGTGCGGCATATCAAATAAATGTTGGTCTTGATACTTCTGTGTTTGGAACAGGTTGGGGTGTAGGTAACTGGGGAAGACAGCCGGGAACTGATGCTTCAACAGAAGGTTGGGGAACAGGTTATGCACTAAGTTCTGCAAGTGATATTATGCGTATATGGTCACATGACAATTTTGGAGAAGACCTTTTAATCAATGTAAGAAATGGAGGTATTTTTTATTTTGATAAAAGTACTGCATCTGCCACGCAAAGGGCGGTCTCTTTAAATACAGCGGCATCCACTTTCTTTTCTTTAACAAATGATGCAACTTGCCCAACAATAGCTAAACAAATACTGGTATCTGATGTAGATCGTCATGTTATAGCTTTTGGTTGTGATGGTCAGACAACTATAGGAACACAAGATCCTCTTCTAATAAGATTTTCTTCTCAGGAAGATCCTTTTACTTGGGCGGCATCATCTGAGAATACCGCAGGTGAATTAAGGCTTGGGTCAGGTTCGGAAATAATTACTGCTGTAGAAACTAAACAGGGAATACTTATATTTACTGATGCTTCTTTACATAATATGACTTATGTAGGAGATCCTTTTATATTTGGTATAGATCAAATATCAATGAATACATCAATTATGAGTCCTCTCTCATCAATAGCTGTAGATGACTCTGTAATATGGATGGGTAGCCAAGATTTTTATATTTATAATGGTCGTGTATCTACAATACCGTGCCCTGTAAAAAATTATGTTTTTAATGATTTTAATCTTGAGCAAAAAGAAAAAGCAACAGCAGGACTTAACTCAAGTTTTTCTGAAGTTTGGTGGTTTTACCCTTCTTCTTCATCTACAGAAAATGATAGATATGTTGTTTATAATTACCTTGATCAAACTTGGTATTTTGGAAATTTGTCAAGAACGGTTTGGTTGGACAGGGGTGTAAACGATTATCCTATAGCCGCATCAGGAGGGTATCTATATAACCATGAATTTGGTTTAAATGATGGAAGTGTTACTCCTGAAGTTGGTATAACTAGTCATATAGAAAGTTCTCAGTTTGACATAGAAGATGGCAATAGATTTTCTTTTGTAAGTAAATTAATACCTGATTTTACTTTCTCAGGATCAACAAGTACTACACCTAGTGTTGTTGCTACTCTTAAATCAAGAAATTTTCCCGGTGCTAGTTACTTAACTACAGATCCAAGCACTGTTACGCAAAGTGTAGCGGGTTCTTCCACTGTTATAGAGCAATTCACAAACGAGGCTTTTGTAAGACTCAGAGGAAGATCTATTGCAATAAGGGTTGAATCAAGTGCAACGGGTGTTCAATGGAGATTGGGCACACCAAGAATAGAAATCAGAGCAGATGGTAGAAGATAATGTCATCAAGAGTTGCTCCACCTCGATTTGGATCTCCTCCTAAAGAGTATGATCAAACTTATTTTGATGAAATAACAAGACAGTTTTCTCTTCTTGTCTCTCAAATAAATAATAAAGAAAGATTCTTATCAGACTTGCCTACTAATAATATTAACCTGAAGAACGGGGCACTTTACCAACATGATGGGTTTGTAAAAGTTACAGTTGCTAATGAAATATCATTATCAGGAATTACTGCAACAGGATCTATTGGAACTGTTTCGGTGACAGTGTAGTTATGATTGCAGAATTAGGTATAGCATTAACGGCTTTTAAAGCCATAAAGTCCGCAATAGAAGATGGCAAAGAATTGATGGATGCAGGAAAGGCTGTTGACAGTTTTTTTAATGCTAAATCAAATATTCAAAAAGCAGTAAACGCAACACAAAAGTCTAAGGGTGGTTATAAAGATCATGCTTTATGGGACGAGTTTTGCGCTCAAGAAGAAATAAGAAAGAAAGAAAAAGAACTATACGAGATAATGATTTACTCAGGCAGACCGAACCTTCATGTAGATTGGCTCAAATGGCAAAGTGATGCGAAAAAAAGAAGAGAGGAAGCTGAAAAACAATTAGCTAAAGAAGCGTACAATCGAAGGAAAATGCTTAATGAAATTTTTCAAACCTTTTTTATTACTCTTTGTGGGCTTGCTTTTGTTGGCGGTCTCCTGTTTTTTATAGCAACTTATTAGGAATAATATGTGGACGGATTTATTGAACCCTTACTTACCATTGTTGGTGGGGGACTTATTGTTATTATTTCTTTTACTAAGGTGCAAGCTGAGACGAGTTACTTACGCAGGGAGCTTGACGAACTCAAAAGATTATTGGAAAAATCAGAAGAAAAAATTACTAATAACTTCATAGAAGCAAAAGAAAAAAATAGTGAGATCAATGAGAACCGTATTGTTTCTAATGAAAACACTAAAAAAATTGAAGCATTGTTTGAGAAGTACAATGAGCTAAGAGACAGATTTGATGATTATCAAAAGAAAAATGGGAATAATAAGTAATGGCAAAAAAATTTGAAGAAAATTCTACATATGAGTATTTGGATAAAAATAAAGATGGTGTTGTAAGTGACGCTGAACTTGAAATGGATCGCAGGATACTTGAGCTACAAGACCTAAGATCAGATATTGAAAATGATGATAAAAGACAGGACGCTCAAAGAAACATGGCTTGGTTTGCTTTGGCGGGAATGTTGCTGTATCCGTTTGGAATTGTAATTACTGATTGGATAGGTCTTGCTACTGCTCCAAAAATACTTTCTGATATTGCTCCTACTTATTTTGTTTCTGTTGCGGCTATTGTTGCGGCCTTTTATGGAAAGGTTGCTTTGGAAAAAAGTATTAAGAATGGTAATGGTAAGAAATGAATAATTCCCTAGTTAATCTTGAAAAGGTGCGTATGGACAAAGTTCTTAGAAATGATTTTGAAAGAATCTCTAAAAATATTCATATTGATGAAGTAAGGGACTTAATGAAACAGGCAGAAGAAGTAATAATAGAAACAGTTCATGGGGTACAAACAAAAGTTAAAATACCTTATGTTAGGTTAATAGAAATAGATGAACTTATATGATAAAAATACCTAGGTACTTTTGGGGTTAAAGTATGTTAACTATTCTTGGAAGTTTGTTGGGTTTTGCAGGGAGTGCAGTTCCTGCTGTTTTTGATCATTTGCAGAAAAAAGAAAAGAATAAGATTACTCTTGAGCAGATGAAACTTCAAGCTACTCTAACCCGTGAAGGTCATCAAATGGACTTGGCTAAATGGGAAAAACAAGCTCTTGATGAAGAGCATAAAAGACTTATTGACCATGACACGGCTATTGCAAAAAGTACAGGTTTTTTTAGTGGTTTGAGCAAATCTGTTAGACCTTTAATAACATATGCTTTCTTTGGTTTGTTCTGTACTGCCAAAGGGGTTTTAATTTATAGTGGTCTACAGCAGGGTTTAGATATAACCGTAGTTATGAATCATGTAATTGATGAAGAATTTAGTGGACTCATGGCTTGTATTTTTAGTTTTTGGTTTGGATCTAGAACATTTGAAAAGATGAAAGGGAAATCTTTGTAATGCGTAGTATTGACAAAATAATTGTTCATTGTTCTGCAACTCCTGAAGGTAGGGATGTAAGTGTAGATACAATTAAAAAATGGCACGTTGATGATAACAAGTGGTCTGATATAGGGTATCATTATGTAATTGAGCTTGACGGTGGAGTGCATTATGGAAGAAACTGTGAAATATCAGGGGCACATTGCAAAGGGCACAATTCTAAATCTATAGGTATCTGTTATGTTGGTGGTGTAGATGCTAATCAAAATCCTAAAGATACAAGAACCGATAAACAGGTTATTGCTTTGCATAACCTAATCAAAGATTTGAAGACAAAATACCCTGATTCTATTGTTTATGGTCATCGTGACTTTTCTTCTAAAGCCTGTCCTTCTTTTGACGCTAAATCCGAATATTCGGATGTATAGGTAATTATATGGATTTAAGAAAACTTCTTCCCGTTATTGGTTCTATTGTTGGTGCCCCATTTGGCCCTACAGGAATGGCTATTGGTTCAGGTATTGGAGGTGCCGCAAGTGGTGGATTAAAAAAAGGAATTGAAACAGGGATAGGTTCCTTTATTGGCGGTTCTCTTGCAAGTGGTCTTCTTGGCGGCAATGCACAAGAATTAGCTAGTGCAGAACTGAATAAAGATTTTATGAGCAATCTCCCCGAATTATTAAAATCTATGGATCAAAAACAGATTGCAGGACTTATCGGAGGTGGGTTGGGTGCATATGCTCCAATGATGGAGCAATTACCACCTCCTAGATTTGGCAGAAGAACCTCTGCATCTGATAATCCTTATCGTCTTGCTGATAATCTTGGTGAATACAGAAGATTAAGAAGAATGAGAGCGGCATCAGGTGGGCCTGTAAGAAAAATGCAGGAAGGAGGGGTTGCTAGTCTTGCAGGTATTTCCAAGTTAAATGATAAAGAGTTGATAATGGTGACTGTAGGTGTTCTGAAAGGTGAGCCTGTACCACAGGAAATTGCGAGTAGGATTATTTCTACGTTCATCACACGTTTTGGTGAGGAGTCTTTGCTTAATCTTGCGATGAAAGTTAAGGACGGAACGATGTCAGCAAATGCACAGAAATCAGAAGGTTTGATGGAGGCAAATGGTGATGGGATGGATGATATGATTCCTGCCTCTATAGAAGGGGAACAAGACGTTCTACTGAGTAATGAGGAGTTCATTGTTCCTGCTGATGTTGTCAGCGGAATTGGTAATGGATCTTCTGATGCAGGTGCTACAGAACTTGAAAATATGATGGATAGGGTTAGGAAGTCTAGAACAGGAACCACTAGACAGGCACCTGAAATAGATCCGAGAGAAATGATGCCTGTATGATAGTTTCTTTAGTGCCTGATGATGCAGTTGATATGATATGGGGCAGGATCAGTCATTTTATTAAAAAAGCTACAGATACGTCAAAAGGTAAGTTTTATAAAGATGATGTTCTAAAAGGAATTAAAGATAAGAATTTGAAACTTTGGGTGGTTGTAGATGAAAGTCTTGGGATCGATCAGGCACACAATAAGGATTTCTTTGTTGGCTCTTTAACGACAAGATGTATACAGTATACAGATTATAAAGTTCTTGCCATTGATTGGGTTGGCGGGAAAAAAATGAAAGAATGGAAAGATGTTGTTTTAAATGATCTTGAAAGTTATGCGAAAGATCAAGGCTGTAAGGTTATGGAAGGTTACGGAAGAAGTGCGTGGGGAAGAGTGTTAAGTAATCGCTCTTGGAAAATGGATCATATAGTTTATCGTATGGAGTTAAGTTCATGAGCAAAGGAGGAGGAGATAGTTCTCCGCAAACTGTAGTTCAGACAAATTTACCTGAATATGTTCAGCCTTATCTTGAAAGAATTATTTCTACAGGAGAGAACATAATAGGAACCAAGAATCCTGATGGCACCTTTTCGATGAAGCCAAGGGAAAGATATGGTGAGTATGTTACTGATGAAGAAGGTAATGAGGTATTTAATCCTTACAAAAGAATTGCTGATGAATCAGATTATTCCAAGAGAGCTAAAGCAGGTATTGAAAGTTTGTTGACAGCAGGTAGTCCTTATTATTCAGAAGGTATGGACTTGACTAGAGATGCTCTTTCTAAGTTGGGTTCGCCTACTTCTTTTACTGATTCAGGTGTAATGTCTACTTATATGTCTCCTTATATGGAAGCTGTGATTAAAAACCAAAAGTCAGGTCTAATGTCTGATTTTGAAAGAGATCGTGTTAAACGTGCAGATAGGGCTTTAAAGGCGTCTGCTTTTGGAGGATCAAGAGCGGCTGTTCAAGAGGGCATGGCACAAAAAGATCTTATGTCTAAACTTCTTAATGTAGAGACAGAGGGTCGGCAAAAAGCATATGAAGATGCTTTGAGGCAGTATAATCTTGAGCAAGAAAGATATCGTGGTGATCTTGGTGATGTTATTACAGGATCAAAAGATTTAATTGCTATGGGTGAGGCAAGTACATCTGATGCTTATAGACAACTTGACGAGCTAGAAGAGTTAGGTCTTGCTGAACGAAAAAGAGAACAGTTAGAGTTAGATCAGGATTATCGTGATTTTCTTGCTGATCGTGACTACAGTAAAGAACAGTTAGCTTACTTGTCTGATCTTATTCGGGGTACACCAATGGGTAAAAGTCAAGAAACATTTGTTTCAAGTGATCCTGTTGCTCAGGTTCTTGGTGCAGGTATCACTGCAAGTCAGATTAAGAATGCTTTTTCGGGGAATTAGGTTATGAATCTTATACAGATCCTAGATGATCTAAAGAACACTTCAGATAATCAACTTGCTATGATGGTTCAAAACCCTGTTGGTTCTGTCCCTTCTTATGCTGTTCTTTCTGAAATGAACAGAAGAAAAAGCATGAAAGAAAACTTCAAGGCAAGACAGCGTGAAGAGCCTACAGTTGCAGAAGAGATGGTTGCTGAAACAATGCAACGTCCACAGAGGCCACAGCAAATGCCGGAAATGGATATGGGTATCGGTTCAATGATGAAAAATACTCAGGTATTAACTGATCCAATTCCTGCATACGGTGGTGGTCAAGTTAAACGCATGAATCGTGGGTTTGGTGTATCTTCATATATGTCACCTGAAGAAATAAATAGATTAATGGAGGCTTTATATCAGAGGGAAAGCGGTGGAGACCCTCTCGCAATTGGTAAACAAGGAGAGATAGGTATAGCTCAGGCATTCCCTTCAACTGCTATGCAACCCGGTTTATCAAAATATGGAATGGAAAATATTTATGATATTAGTAACAGGATAAACAAGGGTTTAGGTTCAAGTCTTGGGGCATCATCACCAAAATCTGCGAAAGAATTATTGAAGAATAAAGAAATAGGTAAGGCTTTTGGCAGAGAGTATTTTCTTTCTTTATTAGAAAAGTATAAAGGTGATAAAGAAAAAGCACTTGCCGCATATAATTTTGGTTTCGGTAATGTTGATAGAGGAGAGGAAATACCATCATCAACTCAAGAATATATATCTACTATTTTAGAAAATGCAGGTATGAATACTTCTGAAAATAAGAGCATATATGATAGTGAAGAAAGTTTTCTTGATACTATAAAAAGATTATTGAATGATCCAAGTATTGCATTCACCGAATCAGGTTACGGCCAAATAATAGAAAGTAATAAAGATAAAGATCAAATAATAAAGAACATAAAACTTCAAAATCAAAAGATAGCAGAACAAAACAGAATAAGGAATCTTCCTGATTATTATCAATTTGAAGAAGAGATTATCTCTCCTGAATTGTTAGATGAAATTCGTGCAAAAGAAACAAGAAAAAAAATAAAAGATCAGCAAGATAAACTTAAATCAAGAACTGATGAATTTAGGATAAAATCAGGTCTCGTACCAATAAATACTGTTGATATAGAAAAATCAGGATTATCTGCTGAGAACATAAATAATTTACTTAATGAAGGGACAAGAGAACGTGTTCCTTTTATATCAACTTTTGACAATCCTAATGTAAAAAGTGTTGCAGAACAAGAAGCAATAAACAAAATAAATAATGAAGTATTTGGTGATATTACTATCAATGATGCTACTACCAATGATGATACTATTATCAATAAAAATTCTTATGACCCATTAGAAAGTATAATTGACTCTAAACGTAAACCTGAACCTAAACCTGAACCTAAACCTAAATCTTTTTCAGATCAATATCTTGATCTTATTTCAGGATTAAGAACGTCTGAAGATGAAAGAAAAAAATTAAGAGATCAAGCTAAAAGAAATGCATTAATGCAGTTTGGTCTTGGTTTAATGGGTAATACATCAACAAACTTTCTTGATGCTATTGGTAAAGCAGGTCAACCTGCACTACAAGAATTTGCAAAAGAACAAGATGATATTAGAAAAGCAATCAGGGCAGAGGATACCGCTTATGCTTCCGGTATAGGAACTCTAGCAAAACTAGAAAGACAAGATAAACCAACACAGAAAAGATTAGAAAATTTATTTAAGCTACTAAAAGAAGAAAATCTTGTGTTAAAAAGTATGAATGTTATTAGTGGTGATACAGCAGAAGATATACAAGCACAACAAAAAAGGGTCACCGATCTTTCTAAAATAATTTCTTCTTTATTAAAAATAAATTTGGAACCTCAAAGTAATTTGAAAACTATTTTAAGAAATGACAACAGAACACAGGATCTTTAATGGCTTTTAACCCTTCAACATTTGACAGTACTCGCCTAACCGATGATCAGTACTTTCGACTAAAACCCTTTGTTGACGCAGGTGCAAACTTTTCTGATCTTCCTGAAGATTTTCAAGAAGAAATATTAAATACGCAAGACATGGATTACGGTCTTTTTGATGCAGGAATTGATAATATTATTGCTAATATGCAAACAAGTCTTGCAGGAACTCCTCTTGTTTCAGATTCATTTGCTAAAGATCTAATAGATAGTGCAGATGAAAGGTTGGAGTCTTCTGCAAGAAGAAGACCTCAGAAAGAAGTTGATTCTATTATTGATTCTTTCTCAGAAAAAGGTTTTTTAGGTGGTATTGCTGATTTAAAAGATTATGCTCCTGAGACAATAAAAGAAGGTTTTCCAAGTTTTGCTCTACCTATTGCTACAGGTTTAGCAGGTTCTGCGGCACTTGCTCCTGTTGGTCTTTCTCCTTTAGGTTTTGTTGGTGGGACTGTGTTAGGAGGTCTTTCTCAGCTTTACGGTGGAAACATTCGTGCCCAAATGGAAGAGCAGGATATACCTTTTGAAGAAGTAGACAAAGGTAAAGCAGGAATTGTGTCTATTTTTCAGGTTGCTCCTGAACTTGCTTTAAATAAATTTTTATTGGGTGCAGGAACTCCTTTTTTAAGGGCACAAAGAAGTATTGAAGCTCTAGATTATGCAAAAAAAGGTATTAATCAATATGGAAGTAGAGCTTTGAAAGGCTTTGCAGGAGGTGCGTCTTTAGAAGGTATTGCGGAAGGTTTTCAAAATTATTTAGAAATTGTTCAATCAAGACCTGATTTTGATTTAACAGATATAGATTCTGAAGATTTTAAAATAATAGCTGAATCAGCTATAGCAGGAGGGTTGTTAGGTGGTACAGCAGGTGCAACATTAAGACCGTTTTTTGATCCTGAAAAGTCACAAATTGAAAAATTAAACAAAGAAAAACAAGAAGATCTTGACCTTGATAGAAAAGAAAGAATTGAAAAAGTTAAGGAAAG
>Ga0209992_10004488_pt1 | contig 10942 bp, 6 predicted proteins | sample 2SBtaG_2_FD_182564 | JGI IMG/M metagenome (GOLD analysis project Ga0209992, IMG submission 182564) | Deep subsurface microbial communities from Kolumbo volcano to uncover new lineages of life (NeLLi) - 2SBTROV12_ACTIVE470 metaG (SPAdes)... | ecosystem: Environmental > Aquatic > Marine > Volcanic... | reverse complement strand
GGACTGCGACGCGCTGGTCGTCTTCGGCACGATCGGGGACGGCGCCGACCTGCGGCAGGCCGTCGACGCGGTGGTGACACCCCACCTCCCACGCGGAGCGTCCTGGTCCCTGGAACCCGGGGGAGATCCGGGCGTGGGTGCAGATGCGATGCTTCGCTTCGTGAGGAACTTCCTGGCTTCGGAGCCCGGGTTTCCGCTCGCCGCCGAGGACTCCTCGGGTCGTCAGGGCTACTCCCACCCCTTCCGGGCGCGCCCGGAGGGTCTTGGGCTGCGCCTCGACGTCCGGCTGCGCGACTTCGACGGCGCAGGACTCGAGGCGCGGGAGCAGCACCTGCGCGATCTTGCCGGGAACCGCCTGGTCGACCTGCACCGGCAGTACGTGAACATGGGGCCCGCGCTGGCGGAACGCCCCGAGCTGCTCGAGCTGCCCCGGCAAGCCGCTGGGGCGGTGGGGGTGCCCATCCTCGTCCAGCCGATCCGGGGCGGGACGGGCGTCGATCCCTTCCTCGAGCGGGGTGTGGGCGTCGGCAACCTGGGCACGGGGTACTTCGCTCCGGAGTCCGAGAAGGAACTGACCAGCGTGCAGCTCATGGCGCAGCATGTGCGCTGGCTCTACGCTCTGGTGCAGTGCGCCTGTTGATCCCGCTGGCGGCGGCCTCCCCCGTCGCGATCGAGCCCCCGCCCGCGTGGGTCGAGCCCCTCGAGGTCCCGGTCGTGGCGCTCCCGCAGGGCCCCGTGCGCCCCTCGGTGCAGTACCTGCTGGTGGACGACCAGGTGCAGCTCGAGGGCGGGTTGGCCCGCTACGCTGACCTGGCCTTCCGCATCGTGAGCCCTGCGGGCCTCGACGAGCTCAGCCGGCTGGAGGTGTCGTTCCATCCAGCCTACGAGGAGCTGGTGCTCCACGAGGTGATGATCCATCGCGACGGGGTCTGGCACGACCGGCTCGAGCGCGCGGAGCTGCAGGTCATCCAGCCGGAGTTCGAGCTCCACCAGCACATCGTCGATGGCTCGCGCATGCTGGTGGTCGTGCTGCCCGACGTCCGGGTCGGCGACGTCCTCCGGTACCGCTACACGATCGAGGGCCACAACCCTGTCTTCGGCGATGAGCTGGGGTTGGGCTTCGACCTGGCCTGGGGCGTGCCCGCCGGCCTCCGCCGGGTGCGGTTGCTGTTCGACCCCGCGGATCCCCCCTGGGTGAAGGCCCACGGCCTTGCCGTGATGCCCGAGCAGTCGCCTGGCGAGCTCAGCCTCACCCTCACCAACCTGCCCGCCCTGCAGGGGGAGCCCCTGACACCACTCGACGTGGACCCCTTCCCGTGGCTGCAGGTCTCCACCTGGGCCGACTGGTCGGAGGTGACCGACTGGGCGCTTGCTCTCTACGAGCTGCCCGCTGAGCAGGATGCCGCCGAGGCGCTGGCCGCCGAGCTGCGGGCGACCCACCCCAGCGACAGCACGTTCGTGACGGCCGCCACCTCGTGGGTGCAGGACGAGGTTCGTTACTGGGGCGCGGAGATCGGCACCGGCAGCCACCGCCCGCGGACACCGGATCAGGTGATCGAGCGTCGCTGGGGGGACTGCAAGGACAAGTCGCTGTTGCTGGCCACCCTGCTGAGATCCCAGGGAGTCGAAGCGTGGCCCGCCCTCGTCAGCTCCAGCGAGCGAAGCGGCGTGTCGCGCTGGCACCCGTCGGCCTTGGCGTTCGACCACGTCATCGCTGCCATCGAGCTCGACGGGGAGCTGCTCTTCGTCGACCCCACCAGGAACCTCCAGGGGGGCGGGATCACGGAGCGCTGGCTCCCACGGTTCGGGGAGGCGCTCTTGATCCGGGAAGGCGAGGGTGCGCTGCGCCCTGTGCGGGCGGTGCCGATGGGCGAGCTCCGGACCGTGCGGCGCTACGACCTGGGCGCCGAGCCGGCGACCCGGGTCGAGGAGATCGCCTGGGGTGGCAGCTGGGCGGACGTTCAGCGTGCCGAGAACCACGACGCCGCCGCGCCGGACATGGGGGGCGTGCCCGCAGGCGACGACGTGCACGGCGTACAGGACGACCGCAAGGCGAACGTGCTCACGAGGCGGCGCGCCGGGGAGCACCCGGGCTACACCTGGGACGCGGAGACCGGCCAGGACTGGTTTGGCGCGGAGTCGCTGGAGCAGGTGCAGGCGCTGCCCCTCGTGAGCGCGCCCCGGGTGTTCCCCCTCGCCTTGCAGCTCGGGTACCGGGCGATCGAAGGCATCGAGATCGCCGCCCCCGACCTGACCGGCTTCCCGCAGCCCTCCGTCGATCTCGACACGCCCTGGTTCCGCTGGCGCCAGACCAGCGAGCTGGCTGACGGGGTCCTGATCGTCGAGCACGAGCTCGAGGTGCTGGCCGACCGGGTGGAACCGGAGGATCTCGACGCCTACCTGGCGGCCGCCCAGCAGGTGCACGCCGCCAGCGTGTATTGGGCAGAGCGTCCACGCAGCCTGCTCGAGCGCCTCGACGCCGGCGAGCTCGCCAGGGCACTGCTGGCCTTGTTGGCGGCGGTCGGCGGGGGCTACGTGCTGGGCAGGCGCGGGCGGTCCGCGGCCTCCAGGTAGGGCCCGAGGCGCTCCACAGGCCACGCGGACCAGAGCCCGGTGGAGAGCCCGGCCAGGATCTCCAGCATGCGCCGGCGAGCGAAGGGGAGCTGGCAGATGGGGCCCATGAAGGCGTCGCGGAGTGGGCCCGCGAGGGGCCAGCGGGACTGGAAGACGGGTGTGAGCCACCGGCTGAAGAACTGGTACGACCGCACATGGTCACGGCGGGTCGACTCGTAGGTCCGAAGGGCTTGCACGATGGGGGCCTCGGCCACGCTGTCGACCAGGATCATGGCGTCGTACAGCGCCAGGTTGGCGCCCTGTCCCAGCTGCGGACTCATGGCGTGGGCTGCATCTCCGCAGAAGACGACGCCGTCGTCCACGACACACGGCATGCGCACGTCCCAGTAGCGGGCGAAGGGCACCTCCTCGAGCCCTTGGAGGCCCACGAGGAGGTCCGGGACGCGCGGGTCGAGCCGGGCCAGCGCATCGATGAACGGCCCGAGCCCTGCCTGCCGCGTGGCCTCGACCTCGTCGACGGCCAACGACCAGAACAAGCTGACCAGGGGGGTGTCGTCTCCCGGTCGCCGCCCCGTCGGGAGGAAGCCCAGCATGCGCTCCACGCCCTCGTACACCTGGAAGAGGGTGCCGGCGAAGCGACGCTCGGGGTCCTCGGCCACGATCCAGAGCGCGCCGAAGGGGTAGGGCTGGACGTGCTTCTTCAGGCCCGAGCGCCCACGGAGCTCCGAGCGCGCCCCGTCGGCGACCACCACCAGCTCGAAGGGCCCGTGCGCCTCACCCTGGGCATCGTGCAGCACCCCGTGACGGTCCACCTCCACCACGTCGACCCCCGCGCTCAAGCGCACGCCGGCCGCCAGCATCGCCTGGAGCAGGATCGAGAACAGCGTGCCGCGGTGCACGCCCACACCGACGAGGCGCGGGTCCAGGTCCGCGTAGCGGAGGTCGAGCACGTCGCGTCCACCGTGGGTGACGCCGTGCAGCCGGTGCACGGGATCGCCCCGCTCCACCACCGCGCCTAGCAGGCCCAGGCGCTCGAGCGCGACCATCCCGGTGGGCTGGAGCAGGATGCCAGCGCCGACAGCGGAGGGCTCCGGCACGCGCTCGTAGACCACCACCTCGTGCCCGGCCCTGGCCAGTCCGAGCGCCACCGCGGGACCGGCCGTGCCGCACCCGACCACCGCGACCTTCACGTGCCGAACGGCGCTAGAACGCGACGCGCGCTTCGAGCGCGGCGTCGTGTTCGATGGCTCGGGTCAGGTCACGCGGCGAGATCACCTCGTAGACCAGCCCGCTCGACACCGCGCCGCGTGCCAGCCCTGGCACGTGGAACCAGAAGGAGCCGGCCACCTGGGTCTCGGCCAGGTCGGCCGGTCCGGCGAGATCGGGTTCCCAGTAGCCTCCGCGCACGAACATCGTGGTGGGACCGAGGTCGACCCCGAGGGTGGCGGAGGCCCCGAGGTCGGCGGTGTCGCCACGCAGCGTGTTCAGGCCCTCGAGGAGCACGCGGGCTGGGCCGGCTTCTGCGTGCACCCCGCCGTGCACCCCGAGGAAGCCTTCGCTGCCGTCGGCACCGCGCCGGCCGCGGAGTCCGCTCCCCGCGACCACCACTCGGTCGTCGGCGAAGGCGAGCTTGCCGCGCGCGATGAGGTCCTTCGCAGCGAAGGCCTCGGTCTCGTTGTGGGCCCCGCTGTTCGCCACCGTGAGCGCCCCCGCAAAGGGGCCTGCGCCGCCTTCCCAGGAGAGCCCCAGCACCTGCGGAGACACGCTCCCGGACCGCCAAGCGAGGTCCCGGTAACGGTCGAGGGCTCCGAGGTGGTAGCGGCTCTCGGCGATCTCCCGGAGGCCGAAGCGCACCGGCATCACGCCGGCGATCAGGGAGCCGCCCGTGTGGTCCCAGCGGAGGTGCCCTTCCCACAGGTCGGCTGCCCAGACATCCGGGTGGTCGGGCACCTCGAGCACGTCGTCGTCGTCGTCGAGCACCGCGGTGGTGCCCTCGTCCTGGTAGATGCGGACCGCGGCCTTCACCGACAGCCCGGAGCCCAGCGCTGCCCGGGTGCCGAGCAGGGCCCGGGGCACGGTGAACACGAACCGGGTCTCGGCGTCGGGCGAGCCCGTCAAGGAGGCGTCGAGCCGCTCCCCCACGAAGGCGGTCTGCAGCTCGCCGTACCAACTCCAGCCGCTCGTGCCCTGGCCGGCCCTCATCTCCTGTGCGAGCTGCTCCATCTGGCGGTACAGTTCGTGCGCGCTCGACTGGTCCGCAGGTTCCGCTGCGGTCGCCATCGCCAACAGGGCCCATGTCATCGCGCCTCCGCTCGACAGCGGCCGCCGGGACCGCTATCCGCGCCAGCATACCGAGGTCGGTGATGGAGTACCGCGGCCTGACGCTGGACGGCTTTCAGGAACAGGCCGTGTCGCACCTGCGCGACGGGGCCAGCGTGCTGGTCAGCGCTCCCACCGGCACGGGCAAGACCCTCGTCGCGGACTGGATCGTCGACCAGGCCCTCTCCGACGGCAAGCAGGTGGTGTACACGGCGCCGGTGAAGGCCTTGTCGAACCAGAAATACCGCGACTACTGCCGGCTGCACGGCGAGGAGAACGTGGGGCTCGTCACGGGGGACCTGGTCATCCGGCCCGACGCTCCGTGCCGGGTGATGACCACCGAGATCCTGCGCAACATGCTCTTGGACGGCCAACAGATGCCGGAGCTCGCGGCCGTGGTGCTCGACGAGATCCACTTCCTCGACGACCCCGAGCGCGGCACCGTCTGGGAGGAGGTGCTCATCTACCTCCCGGAGTCGGTGCAGATCGTCGGGCTCTCCGCCACGTTGTCCAACCTCAGCCAGTTCGCGGCCTGGCTCTCGGAGGTGCGCAAGCGTCCGGTGGAGGAGGTGAAGGAGTCCAAGCGCGCGGTGCCGATGGAGATCGGCTTCGTGCAGCGCGACTGGGGGCTGGTGACCCCCGAGCAGTACCACCAGCATTGGAAGCGTTGGAAGGGGAGCGGCGGCCAGGCCCGAAGCGGGGGGCGTCGGCGCGGGCGCCGGGACCGGCGTCACCAGCGAGGCCGCGGGCGGGAGGACCGTGGTGAACGCCCGACGAGCCACATCGACGTGCTGCGCCTGCTCGAGCCTGATCGCCTGCCGGTGCTCTTCTTCGTGTTCTCGCGGAAGGAGGCGGAGGCCCGCGCACGGGTCATGGGTCGCCGGCGCACCCGCTCGTTCCTGGACGCCACGGAGCAGCGGCGCATGGACGCCCGGCTCTTCGACGCCGTGCAGGAGATCGGCGAGGCGGTGCTGCACCGGGAGCTCGCGCACACCTACAGCCTGGGCGTGGGCTTCCACCACGCCGGGCTGCACGTGCAGCTGAAGGCGCTCGTCGAGGAGCTCTACGAACAGAAGCTCCTGAAGGTGCTCTACACGACCTCGACCTTTGCGCTCGGCATCAACATGCCCGCTAGGACCGTGGTCCTGGACGGGCTGCGCAAGTTCGACGGGCAGGAGTTCCGTCCCCTGCGCGTCCGTGAGTTCATGCAGAAGGCAGGACGCGCCGGGCGCCGAGGCATGGACGAGCAGGGCTTCGTCTTCGTGCGCCTCGATCCGGGCGACTACGAGGAGCACATCCCCGACGTGAACAACTACCTGGAGGGCGCGTCGGAGCCCGTGCACTCCAGCTTCAACCTCTCCTTCAACTCGGTGGTCCGTCTCATCGAGCGGAACGAGATGCCGCGGGTGAAGGAGCTCGTGAGCCAGTCCTTCCTCGCGTGGTCGAACCGCAGCAGGAGCCAGCGTTCGGACAAGCGCATCGCGGCGCTTCGGGCCGAGCTCGAGGCCGAGGGCTGGAGCGGTGACCGCTACGCCCAGCAGCCCTCGCAGTACCTCGTCGGCATCGGCTACCTCGACGAGGACGACGGCTTCGCCGCGGGCGCTCGCATCCTCCGACACATCCAGATCTCCGAGATCTTCACCACCGAGCTCGTGTTGGAGGGCCTCGTCGAGGAGCTCCCCGACGACCTCCTCTACGGCATCTTCTGCGGCATGACCGGCAACCTCCCGCGCGACGTGCGGCTCGCGCACAAGCCCCATGGCGAAGCGCGAGGCGCCATCAAGGCCGTGGAGCAGGTGCGCAAGGGGCCGCAGGTCACCGGCGCAGAGGCCATCCTCGGCCAGGAGGTCACCTTCACCCCAGGACTGGTGCACTTCGGTGCCGCCTGGGTGAACGGACGCACCCTGGAGGAGCTGGCGCTCACCTTCTGGGCGAAGACCGACATCAGCGGCAACCTCGTCGGCTGCTTCCGACGCGCCAAGGATCTCTGCCAACAGGTGTCCGAGGTCTACCGCGACCAGGAGCCCGCCACCTTCGAGCGCTTGCGTGCGTTGGCTCGACGGGTCTCCAGGGACGAAGTCGAGGTCGTCGGGTAGCGCGCGCAGGCCCGCGTGGTGTCTCATGGGCCACGGAGGACACATGATCCGCATCTCGCTCGCGCTCGTCCCGGCTCTGGTGCTCGTCGGCTGCGGCCAGGACGCTGCGGCGGTCGGCTACGACGAAGGCTGCCTGGACGGCGACGACGATGGCTACAAGGATGGCTATTCGTCCGGCTTCTCCTGCCAGGCCGACAAGTACACCGGCTACAGCGTCTACGCCGAGGCGGCCGGCGACGGTCCCGCCCCGGACTGCGACGATGCGGGCTGCCTGTACTACGACGGTTGGCTCGAGGGCTACGGCGGTTGCTACGACAGCGCCTACGAAGAGGGGCTGGTCGATGGCCAGTCCGACGGCGGCTGTGGCTGATCTGCGAGGGCGAACCGCTTGACACTCCCGCGGGCCACGCATTAGTTCGTGGCGTCCTCGCTGGGGCGTGGTCGAATTGGCAAGACGTCGGGTTCTGGCCCCGAAGGTTCCAGGTTCGAGTCCTGGCGCCCCAACCACCACATCGTTAAAGATGCCCCCTGACGGGCTCCCATCGTCTAGCGGTTAGGACGTCGGCCTCTCACGCCGAAAACAGGGGTTCGATTCCCCTTGGGAGTACCATCGCGAAGCCCGTCGGTCCGCCGGCGGGTTTCCTGCTCTGGGCTCCCGCGCGCGCTCCGAGTCGCTATGCTGGACCCGTGTGGAGCGTGCCCATGGTGAGGACGGACGGACCTCGAAGGCGCCGGCTCGAGGCCAGGCCGCTGCTGCTGGTCGCCCTGTCGCCGCTGGCCTGGGGTTCGGGGCTCGACACAGGCGCTTCCGACAGCGCAAGCGTGGCGTGGACGGCCGATCTCGGCGACCAGGACCAGAACCTCCTGCTCCCCGACGTCGTCGCGCTCGACGGGGCGTCGGGCCGCGGCTTCGTGTACTCGAACGTGTTGGGCGGCGCGCTCGCCGCCGTCGATCTGGCCAGCGGCACCCTCCTCGGCGTGACCTCCCTGCCGGCCGGTGGCGCGACGATCGAGGTGGACGACTCCGGCATGGTCTGGGCGTGGAACAACCTCATGGTCACCCTCTACGACCCGGTCCGCGACAGCTCGCAGGTCCTTCGGCCGGCGGTCCTGGGCCTCGACTCGGTGTCCCTCGTGAAGCCTGTGGCCGCTGGCGACACCTGGGTGCTCGGCACCCTTCCGGGCGGCGGCGCGGGAGCGGTGTTGCTCGACCGCCTGTTGCGGCCCGTGACGAGCCTCCCCTTCGGCTTCGACTCGAGCGCGGCTCGGTCCGCCGGCAGCGACGTGGTCGCGTTGCTGCGCGACGACATCGTGCCCCCCGGCTTCGAGCTGTGGAACCTCGGCACCCTGTCGGTGGTGGCCTCGTGTGCGGCGCCCTTCACCCCGAAGGACTGGTTGCCGATGAACGACGGCAACGTGGCCGTCGCCACGGGCACCGAGGTGGGTGTGGTGACGTGCGTCGACGGGCAGGCCTGGCTCGTCGAGGAGGGCGTGGACAATGTCGCGTTGGTGGGGGCGAGCGACCGGTTCATCGCCCTGAGCAAGTCGACCGAGGCCATCTCCTACGAGAGCGAAGCACGCGTCTACACCTTCGATCCGGACATGGTGCCGCCTTCCGCGATCGCCCTCTCCAGCGTTCCGGCCGGTCTCGCGGTCGCTGACGGCGCCTATGCGCCCGCCACGGGCATGCTCTGGGCGGCGTCGGAGAACAGCTCGTCGCTCGTGGGGGTCGAGGTCGCGGCTGGCGTCGAACGCTTCGACATCGAGCTGGGGACCCACGTGGAGGCGATGACCTACGACCCCGAGGAAGACGGGCGCGTGTTCGTCACGCAGCGCCTCAACAGCCGCCTGGCTCGCATCGAGCAGGTGGGCGGGGAAGCGACCGCCAGCGCGCTCGTCGACGTGACCTGGCCGGTGGCGCCTCTGTTGGCCGAGGAGACCCTCTGGGTGGTCGACCAGCTCACGGGCAACCTGCACGGTTTCGATGCGGGCGACGGCAGCGCCCTGCACACCCTCGAGCTCCCCTTCGACCCGTCGACCCGGAACCTCACCTTCGCGGACCTCGAGCTCCACCCCGAGCGGGGCACGATGCTGTTGAGCTGGGGCCCCACGATGGAGCTCACGGAGCGCTCGCTGGAGACGGGTGAGGTCGAGCACACCTGGCCGCTCCAGATGGCGGCGGGGAGGAACACCGAGTCGCGTCTCGAGATCGTGCCCTTCGGCGACGTGGTCTACGTGGTGAGCACGGTCGACCGGATCGTGGAGCGGCTGGACCTGTCGGACGGGAGCTCGATCGTCATGGCCGAGCTCAGCGACGTCACGTCCCAGCGGGTGCGCTTGCAGGACGCCGTGCTGTCGGAGGACGGGAGCCTGCTCTATGTCGGGCCGCATGCGCTCGATGGCGAGACCCTCGAGCGGTTGGAGACGCTCGACCGCACGTGGACGTACCCCGTGGCCGCCCTCGATGGCTGCTGGCTCGCATGGAGCGAGCCCCTCGAGCTCGGCCTCTGGGACGCGGACGGGGAGGCGGTCTGGACCTACACCCTGCCCTTGGGCACCCCGGTGGACGTGCGCCCGATGATGGCCTGGTCCCCCGAGTGGCAGCAGCTCCTGATCGGGGACGTGACCAACGCCAGCGTGATCGCGCTCGATGTCGACAGCAGCTGCCCGGGGTAGCGGGCGCTACGGCGCTTCGGCCGGGTAGAGCTCGTCGACCAGCTTCATGCGGCCGAAGAACCAGCCCTCCGGTGCGACCATCTCCCACACCACGTCGCCGGCTGGCGTGACCTCCCGGATCACCCCCGAGTAGCCCCAGGTGATCAGCGTGTTGCCGTTGTCGAGTCGCTGGGCTTGTCCCAGGAAGTAGTCGAGGTCGTCGACGGTGTAGGCCCAGGTCTGGACCAGGGTCTGGTTCTCCTCGTCGATCGAGTACTCGATGGCGCCGGTGATGAAGGCGCCCGCGCTGGTGTGGTTGAAGGTCAGCAGCGTGTCGTCGGACAGCAGCGTGGGGTTGTGCTGGAGGGAGAGATCCAGGCCGCTCACCACGGGGTAGCCCAAGGTGCCCAACACCCGGATCACCTCGCCGGTGCTCCGTGCCACCTCGACGATCGTGCCCTGGCGAGCGAGGGAGAGCACGTAGCTGTCGCGCTCCGGGTAGAACTGCACGTCGTTGCCGTGGCTCCAGTCGTAGCCGAGGTTGAAGAAGTCTTCGTACCAGGGCGTGCTCGCCACGGGCTCGAAGTTGGAGAAGGAGCTGTAGACCTGGTGGCCCACGCCCTCTTCGTCGTACTCCCAGATGCCGTCGCTCACCACGTCGTCGCCGTCGACGACCTGGGCCTCGGCGGTGAGCACCGCGATGGCGCCGTCGGCGAGCCGGTCGTAGTCGTGGTGCCCGCCCTCGGTCGTCAGGCGGCCGTCGAGGTCTTCGGCCCAGGTGAAGGAGATGATGTTCGAGCGCCCCTCGTCGCCGTCGTGGGCGACACGGAGGCATTGCACCACGCCGGTGTCCTCCAGGTAGGCCAGGTCCTCGACGAAGTCCGGGTCTCCCATGCGCGCGAACAGCAGGTTGCCTTCGCGATCCACGGCGAACTGGAAGCTGTCGCCCATCAGCTCGGCCATCGAGCCGACCAGCCAGCGGTCGTCGCTTCGAGCGTCGGTGTCGGTGAGCACCTCCGGTGCAGGAAAGGCGCTGGCGTCGAAGGCCCCGCCCGTGGTGGAGCCGTCGCAGGTCTCGATCGCGCCGTCCTTCTCCAGGAAGAGCGTGTAGTCGATCGTGGCGCCGACCTCGGCGATCAGGGCGTGCGCGAAGTCGCCGGTGAGCACCGCCGTGGTGCCGCCGTGTGCGCCCGAGCTGTACGTGGCCCAGCTGGTTCCGTCATGCTCACCGCGCAGCGCAGCGCCCTGGAACCGCTCCCCTTCGTTCGAGACCGTGACGGCGCATCCGCCGCCTGCGC
>Ga0209992_10004485_pt1 | contig 10950 bp, 8 predicted proteins | sample 2SBtaG_2_FD_182564 | JGI IMG/M metagenome (GOLD analysis project Ga0209992, IMG submission 182564) | Deep subsurface microbial communities from Kolumbo volcano to uncover new lineages of life (NeLLi) - 2SBTROV12_ACTIVE470 metaG (SPAdes)... | ecosystem: Environmental > Aquatic > Marine > Volcanic... | reverse complement strand
TTGCACTATAATCATGCAGATGGACAGTTTGCAAAGTCTAATTTATATGATAAAAGACCTATGCTAGGAATAGTCAAATAACGTTGAACATCAACGCAATCTATTATAATCTGGAGATCTATGGCGTTACAAAAAGTACAATTTTTACCTGGGTTTAACAAACAGATTACTGAGACTCAAGCTGAAGGTCAGTGGGTAGACGGTGATAATGTTAGATTTAGATACTCAACACCAGAAAAAATAGGTGGATGGCAACAGCTAGGTGAGAATAAACTCACTGGTGCTGCTAGAGCTATGCATCATATTGTTAATAAATCAGGTAACAAATTTTCTATTATAGGAACTAACAGAATTTTATATGCATACACAGGAGGTGTGTTTTATGACATACACCCGATTCGAGCGACTACAACTTTAACGAGTGCTTTTTCAACAACTAATGGCTCAGCTGTAGTTACAATAACTTTTTCAAGCGATCATAATCTTCAAGCAAACGATATCATATTACTAGATAATTTTAGCACAATTACAAATTCAAACTATAGTGCTTCCGATTTTGATGATAATAAATTTATGGTAACTTCTGTGCCATCCTCAACAACTATTACTATCACAATGTCTGCTACAGAAGGAGGCTCTGGTGCAACCACTTCTGGTGGTATTAGAGTTCAATCTTATTATAGTGTTGGACCTGCAGGACAGCTTCCTGGATTTGGTTGGAGTTTAGGACAATGGGGAGGTACTGTATCAGGAGAAGCACAAACAAGTTTAAATGGTGGAATTAATTCTTCAACAACAACTATTGTGTTAACTGATGCTACATTGTTTCCATCGTCAGGAACAAGTTTTATTCAAATAGGTAGTGAAGAAATTTCTTACACAGGTTTATCTGGTAATACTTTAACAGGTGTAACAAGAGGAGTTAGAAACACAACAGCTACTTCTCACTCAAATGCAGATACTGTAACCAACTCTACTGACTATGTAGCGTGGGGCGAGGCTGCATCTGGTGACTTAGTTGTAGATCCAGGTATGTGGTCTATTGATAACTTTGGTGATAAAGTTATAGCACTAATACATAATGGACAAGTATTTGAATGGGATTCAAATGCCTCTGGTGCCACATCAACAAGAGCAACGATTATAACTAATGCACCAACAGCGTCGAGAGACATGATTGTATCTACACCAGATAGACACTTAGTATTTTTTGGAACAGAAACGACAATAGGTGATCAATCTACACAAGATCAAATGTTTATAAGATTCTCAGATCAAGAAAATATTAATTCTTATACTCCAACTGCAACAAACACAGCAGGTACACAGAGACTGGCCGACGGATCTAGAATTGTAGGAGCTGTTAGAGGTAGAGATGCAATTTATGTTTGGACAGATACTGCATTATTTACGATGCGTTTTATTGGTCCTCCTTTTACTTTTGGTTTTACACAAGTAGGTACAAACTGTGGATTAATAGGACAGAACGCAGCTGTTGAAGTTGACGGTTCTGCTTATTGGTTCTCAGAAAATGGTTTCTTTAGATACGCAGGTGCTCTTCAAACATTACCATGTTTAGTTGAAGATTTTGTTTACAATGATTTAAATACAACAGCATCACAATTAATTAATGCCGGACTAAATAATTTGTTTGGTGAGATTACTTGGTTCTACTGCACAGAAAACTCTACAGTCGTAGATAGATGTGTAACTTATAATTATCAAGAGTCTTCACCAGAAAGACCAATATGGACAACTGGCACTTTAGATAGAACAACATGGCAAGACTCTTCCGTGTTCGGTAAACCACATGCAACAGACTATGATGCTGACTCAAATACATCTTATGATGTTGTTGGTAACACAGAAGGCTGCACAATATACTATGAACATGAAACAGGCACAGATCAAGTAACAGCCACAGCAGTAACAACAGTTTCTGCAAACATACAATCCGGAGACTTTGATATAAGTCAAGGTGGCGATGGTGAGTTTTTTGCAAAGATACGAAGATTTATACCAGACTTTTTATCTCAAACAGGAAATACACAAGTTACATTAAATTTAAGAAACTTTTCTAATAGTAGTCAATCAAGTTCACCTCTTGGTCCTTTTACAATTACGTCGGCTACAACTAAAGTAGATACAAGAGCCAGAGCAAGAGCGGTATCTTTAAAGATAGCAAATACAGGGTCATCACAAAATTGGAAACTTGGTGGCTTTAGATTAGATATACAACCAGACGGAAGAAGATAATGGCAAAAATTGTACAAATATTAACAAGACCTTCACAAGTGTATAGACAAGATGTTGCTGATGCACAGGTTAGAGATCTTGATGCGATAGTGCAAAAATTAAACACAACATATCAACAAGAATTAAAGGATGAAGTAGACGCACAAAACTTCTTTTTAAATTAATGTCTAATAGTTTTAAAAATAAAAAAGCAGATTTAACTACAACAGATCTTACAACTTTGTACACAGTGCCGAGTGCAACAACAACAGTTGTAAAATCAATACTAGTTTCTGAAGACGCTGGATCAGGAGCTAACTTAACAGTAACGTTAGTTAACGCTAGCGGCACTATATTTAGTTTATTTAAAACTAAAGCTATAGCTTCTAATGCAACAACTGAGTTGTTAACCCAACCTCTTGTTATGGAAGAAAGTGAGATACTAAAAGTACAAGCTTCTGACGCGAATGAGCTGCACGTTATAGCTTCTATATTAGAAATACAGCCAAGAGAGGTAACAACGTAATGCAAGTATTAAAGCCAAAAGAGATTATTGAGACAATATCTAATTTAAAAACAGGTGAAGTATACAAAAATGATGAAGAATGGAAGGCAAAAGGAGTGCCAGAAGTAGATATACGAAGAGATATTAAAGTCATCATGCCAAGCCTTGATTTATTAGGTAAAACCAAGTAGATTGGAAAACACAGGATTTTATGCCTGCCTATAACAATTTAGCTAAATTATGACAATATCAAGAGGACAGATGAAAAGACAATTATACATGGGTGGTGGCATCATGGATGTCGTGCCTAGAGAACCTGCTATACTTGGTGGTATTAAAAAAGCCGTTAAAAAAGTTACTAAAGGCGTAAAAGATATTGCAAAGTCTGATGTAGGTAAAGCTGCTTTGATAGGAGCAGCTGCATTTGGTATACCGGGAACACAAATAGGTGGTCTATTTGGAAGAGCATCTTTTGGTGGACCAGCAATGGGCTTATTTGGATCTAAAGGTATTGGTGCTACATTAGCTAGTTCAGGTTTTCTACCAAAAGCAGTTAACCCTGCGATGCAAAAAGCAATTGGTAAAGAAACTGTAGGTGGTATTTTTGGTGGTGCTTTAAAAGGTAACGTAGGTAAACTAGCTACACTAGGATTAGTATCTACATTTTTAACAACTGAACTTGGTATGACAGAGGAACAAGCTGAAGAAGAATTAGCCAGAGATCCATCAACATATTTAGAACAATATTATAGAAATTTAAATCCACCAACTGCGGATACAAATTCAGAGCAGTATGAACAACAAGTTAGAGATTTTGTTATAGCTAACACATCTGAGTATGCTGTAGGTGGCAGAGTAGGTTATGCAAGTGGTACAGGTGAGTCTGGTATTATGAAAATGGCTTCAGGATTAGGAGATGAGTCTGATGCTATAGCTATACAATTATTTGGTAAACCTGTAAAAGAATTAAATCCAGATGAAATGCAAGAATTACAAGATGAAATAGATAGATTAATGAATAAATTTAGAGCTGAAGGTCCAGTGTTACCACCAGATACAACACAACCTGTAAATCCTTTTGGACCAAGACCAGGAGACTTTGGAATTGAAGAAGACATCCCAATAAAAACAGCATCTTATGGATACAACGAAGCAATGTCAGATACTTATGATTCATATCTAGAAATGAAGAAAAAAGGTCTTATACCTCCAACAATGGACTTTGATGAGTTTTTACAAGAAGTTGTACCAGAGATGGGTAGTAAAAAAATTAAAGAAACAAGAGGTTTAGCTGCTATAGGTGGTAAAATGGATACGGCAAGCATGAACGCTATGCAAGCAGCGGGTGTCGAGGGACTACCTGTAAGACAAAATCCAAAAGGTGTTAAAGAGCTAGATCTTAGAGAAACTGGTGGATTTATACAACCTGTTGGTATAAAAGAAAAAGAAGACGACATTCCAGCTATGTTATCTAATAATGAATTTGTTATGACAGCTGATGCAGTAAGAGGCATGGGTGGTGGTAACGTAGAACTAGGCGCACAAAGAATGTACGATCAAATGAAGATGCTAGAAGCAGGAGGAAAAGTATAATGGCAGAAGTAGTAAGAACAGCCCCAGCAGAGTTTATAGAAGCTGGTGCAAAAACATATTTAGATGATCTAACAAAAGCCATTGGTGGTTTTAAAACTACAGATCTTTCTACTATCATGGGTCCACAGTTTGTTGCTGGACCTGGTGCATTAACAACACAAGCAGAAGGTTTAGCTTCTGGTCTTGGTAGTTTTCAACCTTTCTTAAACGAAGCAGCTGCGGCACAAACAAGAGCAAAAGATTTAGTAAGTCCAACTGCTTATCAATCTTATATGTCTCCGTATCAACAAGATGTTATTGACACAACATTAACAGAGTTTGACAGACAAACACAAAGAGGCTTACCCGCATTATCTGCAAGAGCAGTTGCTGCTGGAGCATTTGGCGGCGGAAGAGAAGGTGTAGAGAGAGCAGAGTATCAATCGGCATCAGATAGAAACAGAGCAGCATTACAAGCACAATTATTACAACAAGGTTTTGGCACAGCTCAACAATTAGCCGGTCAAGCTTTTGGTCAACAACAGGCTTTAGGAGCAGGTCAATTAAATTTAGCACAACAATCACCTGCATTATTAGGTCAACAGATTGCAAGCTTAACAGGTTTAGGCGCGCAGCAAGCAGCGAGAGCTCAACAAGGTTTAACAGCGCAACAACAGCTTGCATCAAGACAAGCTTTACAACCACTAGAAGCAGCACAACAGTTTGGTTCTGGTGTTACACAATTAATTGCAGGATACCCTGGTAGAGAAAATATTTTACCACCAGCAGCAACACCATCTCCGTTAGCTACAGGACTTGGAACAGCATCAACACTAGCTGGTATCTACAGATTAATTAATCCATCGCCAACACAAATAAAATTTAGTTAATATGAGTAGAACATTAAAAAGACCAATGTTTAGAAAAGGCGGAGAAGTCATGGAAGGTGTTATGACCGGTATCAAGCCTCGAGAATCCTTTTCAGAAAAAGGCATCTCCGACGACTTAAAAGGTGATCTTGGAAGAATTCAACAAAGGGTAAATTTAATTGATGCTATTTCAGGGGCAGGATCTAGTCCCTTAGGAAATCCATTAACACAATTTTTATTACAAACAGGTCAAAATTTAATAGGAGGCACTGCAGCAGGTGGCACTAAATTACAAGAACTTGTAGGCGCAACTAGAGATCCATTAAACAAAGCAGTTGCAGCTCAAGAGAGAAGAGACGCTGGCAGAAGAAAACTAACAGCATCTTTGATAGGAAAACTAGGAGCAGGTAGCGCTCAACAAGCTTATAGAAGTTATGGCCAGTATATGACAAATCCTAACACAGGGAAAAAATTTACAGAAGAAGAGTTTAGACCTGTATATGGAATGAGAGAACTATATAGAAAACAAAAAAGTCCAGGTGAAATAGCTCTTGAGAAAAGTAAATTAACACAAGAAGATCTTTCAAAATATAAAGATTATCAAAAAAATCCAAAATATAGTGTTCTTGAAAAGACATCTATAGAAGGAGCTATTAATATATTAAAAAATAAACCAGAACTTGCAAAAATTACATCAAAAGGTCAAGATGTTTTTGTGCAAGGTAAAGAATATGATTTATTAAAACCTGTAACGAAAACAAAAAAAACAGGTGAAAAAGTAACATTAAAAAAATTAGAACCAAAAAAACCAGGAGATTTTGAAACAGGTGAAGTATATTGGATAATCGAAGAGGATGACTTTTTTATTTTTGATGGTTCTAATTTTACTCAGGTCCCGCCAAATTTAACTAAAAAATAGAAAGGAGTTTAAATGTCGGACACTTTTAAATTTCCAAAAGAATTTGGATTACTTGAGGAAGAAGAAATTATTGAAGAAGTTCCAAAAGAATTAGAAGACGGTACTCTACTAGAAGAAGCTAAACCAATTCCAGAAGAAGAAAAAACTCCTTTCTTTGGTAACGTTATTTCTCCAGACAGCAAGACAGGCACTGCTTTAGAAGAGCAAGTTAGAGGTATAAGTAAAATATTAGACAAAGTACAAGGTAAAGAAGTAGAGGAAGACTCATCTCTTTTAGAATCTTTGACAGGCGCTGGTATTAGTGCTGCTATAAAAATACCAAAAGGGCTCGTAACGTTTGGGACACTGCTATATGATATCTTTCAAGAAGAAGGTATACCAGTAGATGAGACTTTAACAGGTAAACTCAATGATACTTTTGAACAAACAACTTTAGGTAAAATAGAAAAAGCATCAGAAGAAGTAGCAGCAGAAACGGCAGCAGGTAAAATTACAGAAGCCATAGGTCAATTGTATGGTGCAGGTAAAATAGCACAAAAAACAGCTATACCTGTTATAGCAAAAACATCTCAAAAAGTTAGACAACTAGTAAACGGTATTAAAACTGGTAGATATGTTAAAACTTCAAATAATGTAAATGCAGCAAGAGCTGTTAAGGAAGCTAACAAATTAAATAAAATAACAGGCACGGATAAATTTGTTGCCATAGCAGTTGGTGGAGGTATAGGGACTGGTTTTATTGTATCTGATGTAGAAGACATTGGTACATTTGGTGATTGGGATTATTTAGATTTTTTACCCACAGGATTAGACAGAGAACAAAAAGAAGAAGGTGGTGAAGACGCACAAAGACAATTGTTAAACAGATTAAAATTTGGTTCAGAGCTTGCTTTTCCTATTGTACCTTTTGTTGTGGGCACAGGTAAAATAGGTAAACTTATTGTGCAAAAAGGTAAAGATATCGCATACAGTGATAGTATGTTAGAGCGATGGGTAGATAGATTTGTAGCCCAACCTTTTAGATCTAGAAGTAATAAGACACAAGAATTATTTGACAATATACAAAAGCTAGAAGGTAAAAAATCTGCAGTAAAAATTTTAGCTAAAGATGCTTCTAGAAACATTGATGATAGAATAAGAGAAATATCAAAAGAAACTAGAGGAGCTGCGCAAGCACTTAAAGATCCGGATACCATGTCAAAACTTATTGCAGAATTTACATATTCTGTTGACGACATAGTAAAACAAAATAAAATTGTTTTCCCTGGTTTTAATAAAGCTGTTAGAAATAAATTTACAGAGTCTTTAAATAAATTAGGTGTATCAAAAGGTTCTGTTAATAAAATAATATCAGATACAAAAGCATTTAGAGAAACAGCAACAGGTTTAAAAAATTTAATTAATGCTAGTAAAAGTGTACAAATAGGAACTGAAAAATTAAATAAAATATTAAATGAAAGAGTAAAAAATGTTTTAGCAGTTGATTATAAAATTATAGATGACAATAGAGGTTTATTTAATGGATATCTTCCTGCCGCTGAAAACATAGATGAAGTAGCTAAAATTTTACAAAGGTATGCAAGAGCTAATGGTAAGTCTTTAGATAACGAGTCTGCGGTTAAACTAGTAAACAATATAACTAAAAACGCTTTTAAAGATAAATCAACTAACTCTTTAGTGTTTGATATTGGAGAACAAAGTGCATTAGCTGATAAAGCTGTGCAAACTGTAAACATAGGTAAATATATAACTACAGGAAAGTTTAAACCGGATGGTAGAGGTGGTTTAATACAAAAAGAATCAGATCTTACAGCATTTAGAAAACTGTTTGGTGAGTATAAAAACGCACAAAAAGGTATTTATAGCGTAATGACAGATCTGTCTGAAATTATAGCTAGAGATAAATTTTATACTAATTTACTTAGAGACTCAGAAAACATAGCTAAACAATTAAAAGCAGGTGCAGATGCTGGTCAAATAGGTAGACCTATATTTTTTAAAAACTACAATGACGCTGTTTTAAATTTACCAAACCAAACTATTACAAGAAAACCATTAAGTTTAAAAACTAATTTACCAGAAACAATTTATAAAAGTCCTTTAGATGGATACTTTACAACAGAGCCTTTTGCCGAAGCAATAAGAGTTGGAGATGCAGTTGTAGGTAGTGCGATCACTAGAAGTTTACCTTACAGAATACTTATGTTGATACCAAAAGGATCTGCGCAAGCAGCTAAAACGGTCCTTGGATTTTTTACACACGCAAGAAACTTTTTTTCTGCTGCTATCACTACTGTGCACAGAGGTAATATTTTAATACCACCAGCTAAAATAGCTGAGTTTGCGAACAGAGCTAGAAAAGCTGTGCAGCCACAACTTTTATATAGAATGACAGGTAATCCCAAATATAGAAATGCACCTGAAGATCAGGCCATGTATAGATTTTTATTAGAAGAAGGTGTTACAAATCAGAACGTAGTGGCGAGAGACGTAGAAGGTATCTTTCAAGACGTTTCACAAATACGAACAAGATACGGCACAACAGATAGATATTTTAATAAAGTTTTAAATACAGGAACTAAAAAGTTTAGACAACTATACGATGTGGCTCAAGATTTATACACGGCAGAAGATGATGCATTTAGAGTTTATAATTTTTTAGCAGAAGCTCACAAACTAGATACTGCTTTTGAAAATGCAATTAAAAAAGGTATTAAAGATATAAATGGTAAAGTTGTAACAAGAGCTAACAAACCATCAGACTTAGCAATTATGAAAGAAGCAGCGCAGATTGTAAGAGAGACCGTGCCTAATTATGCATACGTATCTGATTTTGTAAAAAGTGTTAGACGTTCACCACTTGGAAGTTTCGCTGCTTTCCCTGCAGAAATATATCGAACAGGTGCGAACACACTGACAAGAGGTTTAAAAGAAGTCAAAGATCCAATAAGAAAACAAATAGGTATTAATAGTTTAACGGGACAAGCATTTACATATGCGGTATTACCAACAGCAGCAGTAGAAATATTTAGAGGTTTATACGGAGTAACAAGAGAACAATTAAATGCTATAAGAGAAGTTTTACCTACATGGTCAGAAGACAATACTATTTTACCTATTTATGAAGACGGCAAATATAAATATATAGATTTTAGTCATGGTTTTTTTTACGACACAATGATTCAGCCTGCGCAAACAGCATTATCAACAGTACAGAGAGATCCAGATGCTCCGTTAGTACCTATGATTTTAGATAGTATGGTAAAATCAATGGGTAAAATTTTAGAACCATTTGTTCAAGAAGCTATTTGGACATCAACTGTGTTTGATCTTTTTGTAAGAGGTGGAGTAACAAAAGAAGGTAGAAGAGTATTTAATGAAAGAGATGAATTAGGTGATAAAATATCTAAGTCATTTCAACACGCAGCGTACGAACTATCACCTTTCTCTTATGCACAGGTTTTAAGACTAACAAAAGCTGTAACAGGAGACACATTAAGAGGTGAAAAATATGAAATACCAGATGAACTTTTAGGATTTACAGGTTTTAGAAAAGTTCCAATAAATTTAGAAAAAGGTTTAAACTTTAAAATAGCAGAGTTTAAAAGAAACCAAAGAGCAGAACGTGCTTTGATATACGAAGGCACAAGAACGGGTGATCCCATAACAAACAAAAATAAAATTATAGAACAGTATATAAAAGCCAACAGACAACATTTAGAATCTTATAGTAAATTACGTAGAATCTATGACGCTGTAAAAGTATTAGGCATGAGAGATCCTAAGATTGCAGAAGAGTTTGATGATCAAAAATCTATGCCTTTATATGGATTTATAGAGAATAATAGGTTTAAACCGTTTGGTATAAGCACAGATGTTTTAGCTGGTTATCAAAAATTATCTGAAGAAAAAGGCATACCAAACCCATTAGATAAAGAAGTTCTTAAAATATTAAATAAAATACAAGACAAGTTGTTTGAAGACCAACAATTGAACAAACCTTTTGTTATTAAAGAAGAAGATTATTTATTACCAGAACCAGGGAGAACAAGTAGTATTCCTTTACCAGAAACTCCTATGCCTGACGCATCAGTGGTGGCTTCTAATCAAGCACCAGCGAATACCATGAAGACAGGGTTGACTGTAACAGAACAAGCGTTATTATCAGAAGAGGAAAAAATGATGACACTTAAAAACAGAGGACTAGCTTAATGGCAATTACTACACCTTTAAAAGGAACAGGAGGCATTAGCGATGCAACTATTAATTACATGCTGCAAAGTGGTGATCCAGATTTTATTAAGCAAGCTAATGAATATATAGCCGCAAAAGAAAAACAAGCTAAAGAACGTGGAACAGATAAAGGTATTTTGGGACTTTTTGGATTTAGTAAAGCAGCAGCAGCTGAACCAGAGTTAAATCCTATTCGATTAGATACACCTATTAATCAATTTAGTGTAACACAAAAACCAATGTTTGAAATGAAGCCTGAAGTTAACGTACCAGGTAATTTTGATATGAGAGGTTCTGTTGTAGAAAATGTAGTAGATACACCTACTAGAGAGTTTGGAGACATGTTGGTAGGCAGACCTGATCAAGTTATTTTTGGGTCTACTGGTCAAAGATTTAATTTGGAAAACAACCCTGAATTATTTTTTAACACGGCAGCGGGAAAAGCTGAGGCTGACGAAGAACAAGATTTTTTTGATTATCTTAAAAATTTAAGTGGCGGAGTTGTTGATTTTGGAAAAGATATTTTAGGTAGACAATTTTCATCTCAAGCTTTAGGTGGTGCGGGTGGAATGATTTTTGGACCTATGGGTGCAATAGCTGGAGGAATTACAGGGTTA
>Ga0209992_10004484_pt1 | contig 10950 bp, 6 predicted proteins | sample 2SBtaG_2_FD_182564 | JGI IMG/M metagenome (GOLD analysis project Ga0209992, IMG submission 182564) | Deep subsurface microbial communities from Kolumbo volcano to uncover new lineages of life (NeLLi) - 2SBTROV12_ACTIVE470 metaG (SPAdes)... | ecosystem: Environmental > Aquatic > Marine > Volcanic... | reverse complement strand
CACGGATATCTCTATGGGATGTACCAAAACGTAAATCAGAATATATTGAAATACAAAATGATTATGGTTATTACACATTAGATATTGATAATGGTGTAGTTCCAGATGCTGATGATATGCCATCTAAAGCTAGACTTCGTGTTAGAGTAGCTAATACTTCAGCGACTGAGTTGAAAAAAGCTCTTGCAGTAATTCACGATAAGTATGGTGTTGTAGAAATGTCAGTCACAAGAACTGATACAATTTATAATAATGATAGAGTAAGAAATAAAACGATTACTGTAGGTGACATAAATAGTACTGATGTTCAATTTGATTTAATTCGTGATTATTTAAATAATAATCATATTGTAAGTGATGATGTTTTATTAAAAATAAAAAATATAAATGAATCATTAAATCAAATAATTCCTGAAGAGGAAGTTTATAGAAATGTAAATTGGAAACTTAAACATTTTGAATTTTCTAATATGTTTAGTTATGGAGAAAATAATAAAGTAGACTTTACTAAATTAAACGGTATAGTTGGAATGTTTGCTCCAAACGCAGCAGGTAAATCATCTTTATTAGATGCTCTTTCATTTTGTTTATTTGATACTTGTACACGAGCTTTTAAAGCAGAAAATGTTCTTAATAATAAAAAGAAAGATTTCTTTTGTAAAGTTAACTTTGAAATAGATGGACAACAGTATTTTATTGAAAGAGTTGCTAAAAAACAACGAAAAGGCAATGTTAAAGTAGATGTAGACTTTTATACAATTGATGATAGTGGTGAGAAAGTTTCTATGAATGGAGACCAAAGAAGAACTACAGATGTTAATATTAGAAAAGTAATTGGAACTTATGATGATTTTATTCTAACATCTCTCTCTTCTCAAATTAAAAATTCTGTCTTTATTGAAAAAACTCAAAAAGAAAAGAAAACACTTCTTGCTCAATTTATGGGATTAGAAATATTTGATAAGTTATGGGTAGCTGCTACAGACGAAATACGAGATGTATCTGCAGTTCTTAAAAACTTTAAGAAGAATGATTGGGAACGAGATTTAGCAGATATAAAAGAACAAAAAGAAGATTTCAAAAAAACACATAAAAAGTTATTGGGTGAAAAAACTGAAATACAATCTAAAAAGAAATTGGTTGAAAGTCAAATAATAACATTAACTAAAAAATTAAAACCTACAGATAAATCAATTGGTGATATAACTAATCTTAAAGAGAACAAAGAAGTCTTAACTAAAACTCTTAGTAATATAGATAATCAATTAGGTGAAGTATCTTCTAAGACAGAAAAAGCTAACATATTAGATAAAGAATTAAGATTACGAATACAAAATCACAAAGAACAAAAAACAGAAGAAAACTTTATAGAATTAGAAAGATTAGAATCTGAAAATAGAGAATTAGAAATAGATTTAGATAAACTTAAAATAGAGGTTAATACTAAATTAGATAAGATAGAAAAACTTGGTGATTTAGAATATGATGAAGATTGTGATTATTGTATGAAAAATCCTTTTACACTTGACGCTATAGAAACTAAAAAATTAGTAGAATTGGATAAAAATAGAGTAAAAGAACACCTAAATAAAATAGATGATATTACAACAAATATAAAAGAATTATATCATACTCGTGAAAGAAAATCAGATTTAGATGATACAATAAATAAGTTACAAAAAGTTTCAACTTTAATAAATGAAACTAATAGTAGTAAAGTTTTATTAGGTGAAAAGAGAAAAAATGTTTTACATCAACTAACCTCTATTGAAGAAAAAATAGTAAAATACTATGAACAAGAAAATGATATAATGTTTAACCAACAAATAGAAAATGAAATCAAAAAAGTTGAATTAGAACTTGACGATGTAAATAATAGTCTTGATATGGTTACTGATAGTGTTAATAATATATTTGGTGAAATAAAAGTTGTAGATACTAAAAGACGAAGTATTTTAGATAATATCAAAAAAGTAGAAGACCTTGAAGAAAAATATGAAGCATATCAATATTATCTTGACGCTGTAAAACGTGATGGTGTTCCTTATGATTTAATTACAAAAGCACTTCCAACCATTGAGGGTGAAGTTAATAATATATTAGCTCAACTTGTTGACTTCCAAATGTTATTTGAAATGGATGGTAAGAATATCAACAACTATATTGTATATGATGATGATAATGTTTGGCCACTTGAGTTGAGTAGTGGTATGGAACGATTTATAAGTTCTCTTGCTATTCGTGTTGGATTAATTAATGTATCTAATTTACCACGAAGTAACTTTTTAGCTATTGACGAGGGTTGGGGAACAATGGATTCAGATAATCTAAACTCAGTATATAGTTTATTCCAATATCTTAAATCACAATTTCAATTTACATTGATTGTATCTCATATAGATTCTATGAGAGATGCAGTAGATACCTTATTGGAAATTAAAAAAGAAAAAGACTATAGTAACATTATGTTTGATTAGAATATAGTATTCTTTTCGTACATTTCTCTTTTATAAGTTCTTCAATAAGAGCATACATTTTATATCCGTGAGTATTAGAATATTCTTTAATCATATCACGATATTCTTTTCTTATTTTTATATTTACGAATTTATCTTTCATTTTACTTCTCTTTATACAGGGTTGTGTTTTCTACTATAAAATGAATATGTATTAGATGATTTGTAATAATCTTCTTGTATACACAAAAATTTTTTAGTAGCTATAGGTTTTAAAAAATCAAATTGAAACTGTATCCACATATCTACTGGTCCAAAAATTGGTAGTCTATTTAAAAGTTCATTTATAGCTTCCCACGAAATTATATACGAACTTAAAAACCATACACCGTTTTTTATTTTATAAGTAAATTCATTTAATTCTTCAAATTCAAAAGACCACGCATCAGGTAAATATCCTACATATAACATATGATAATTTACATTACTGATAGAGTCTAAAATTAGTTTTAATTTATTTTCAAAATTATCACTAAAACACACGTCATCTTCAACAATTAAAGCATAATCACCTTGTTTACCATTTTGATGAAAATCTCTCCAACACTTCAAATGAGATAAACAAATAGCAATCTCAGTATCACTTATAGTTACTTCATTGTTAAATCCTAAATCTCTTACATAAGGTATATCTGAAACTTTAAGATAGTCAAACCATTTATATGTTAGTTTAATTTCATCTAAAGAAACCTTTTCTTTTTTTATTTTTTTACCATTTATAGCTTCAATAACATTAAAATCATTTTTAAATGTTTTATGATTTTTATTCTTCATAAACCTATTTAATTTATGTTTATCTTTTTTTAAATTAATAATATATGACTTATCTATTAATTTATTTAATTCACTATTTTTTGGTAAATTATAATCAGATAGATTATCAGGATAAAAGAACTCTTTCATCAATTGACGATGTGTTTTTTTCATATAAATAAATATTAAATACATACTTTTTAATGTATTTTTACATACTTTTTTTATAAAATTTACTAATCTAAATATTTATATATAAATCATATCAAGGAAAAAAATGGGATTTATAGCAAGAAGGCTAATAAAACAAGATTTAGAATCAGTTGATGTTTTAGTAAATGATATCCAAAATGAATACTTTAATGTAGTAGAGTTACCTACAACATTTACACAAGGACGTTCTGCATTTAAAATATTTGGTTCTGAATTTTTAAAACGTGGCGTTTCATTGAAAATGGAAATGTTAGATTCAGTTGGTAATACTGTCTATGTAACACCAGTTGATTTAGTTGGTGAAGAAATACCACCATTTTTACCATATAGATTTGTTACAGTTGAAGTTTATAGACCACCCGTAAATCGTGAGGGATTAGGTAGATTAACAATACTTGGTGAAATAGACCCAACAGCTGTAAATTTTCAAATACCAACTCAATATCAAAATACTTATAATGTAAAATATTCCGTTCCAATAAATTTAGATTTATCAACAAGTATAAATACTCAACCGATAAGATTTTATAAAACTCCAACAATAGAACCTGAAGAAAAAGTAAGAGCTAGAATTGTAGAGACACCAGTAACAACTACAGTAAAAGTATTTGCAAGTGCTTCTGCTGATATTAGAGATGACCTTCAAGATACAACAATAAATGTAACAACTGGAAGTGCAACACAACCAGATGGTATTCCTGAATCTGTATCAAATGACCCAGCTTCAGCTGTTCAACTTTTTTCACAAGACTTTAATTTCCGAAGTGGATTTTCAGCCGCATTTCCACCAGTTTTAGCACGAAGAGGTTTACAAAACTTTTTTGCTTCACCAGAACCTGAAGCTTTTACAATATCTACTGCAGATGGTGGATTAAAATCCAGCATGCAAGGTGCTACAATTACTATACCAGAACATACACAAACAGTAACAACAATAAGTGAAGAAACTGGTCAACCAACAACCGAAGAAGTAACTGTACCAGAATTTGAAACAACAATTGCTAGTGTCATAGACGAATCAACGTTTGTACCTGCAGATATACCATTTATACCAGACCCAGCTTCTCCGACTGTAACAGGTTCTGTAAATACAGGTGAAATTCCAGCAGACGGAGGCCCAGCTATAATACCTGACCTTGTAGACGTACCAATTAGTATGTCCTTCACAGAGTTTACAGATACAATAATATCATCAAGTGTACATTTTGATTCTTTTATGGAATTAAAAATAAGAAATATGAGAACTTTTTCAGGTGATGTTTACAGATTAAAAGTTCACGGAGCTATGCAATCTCAAAATAGTGGATTTAGTATTATGGGTGAGTCTATAGTTGAATCACCAGAATTAATAATAGACAAATCATCTGCATCAGGATTTTTAAGAACAGGATATTTTTATACTCAATCGTTAGTTGATACTTACTGGACTGGTTCATCATATGACAGTAATACTAGAGGTGATAGTATTTCATTTTTACACACTGGTAGTCAATACATAGATTCTTTACGATTGAGTGGTTCTAATTATGGAGTAAACCAAACATTAGTAGCTGAACAAAAATCAGGTTATGAATTTAGAGTAGACCGTAGTGTACCTTATACATTGACAGCTACAATATCAGGTATAAAGACAGATAAAGAAACAATTAGTGGAACTGTTAATAAAGAGGGTAGATTATACTTTCATCTTACAGGTTCAAATTTAAATACTTCAAAACAATTACCTACAAACGCAGATGTTGGTGGTGAATTAACAGATGTAGATAGTAATAAAGTGGTGGTATTAAAATTAGATAAAAATAAAGAGGGATTCCAAAAACTTGGTAGGGTAGAATTTACATTTTTTCCAAGATTAAATTTAGATAGATTAAGTAATACAGATACAAGGTTACAAATTAGAGCTGACTCAGGAAGATGGCATATTAGTAATCTATCACTTAGACCTGCTATGGATAGTGGTTTTTCTCCAGATGAATACACTATTACTGTACCATTACCAAGAACTACAAGACCTGATAAATTAGATACTTTTATAGAATTTTATGATATAAATAATAATGTAGCTGAAACTATAACTGCTGCAAAAGATATAGGGGTTTCAGGCTCAGCACTTGTTATTGATGGTGACGATAACTTACTTACAGGTTCACTATATATGGGTAATGTTGCTGGAGCTGGTATTGAGATGGCAGGAGCTAATTCAGCTTATATGAGGTCTGTTGGATATGATGGATTTATAACTGCGTCTGAACTAGGACAAGGTGGATTTATGATATTTAGTGGTTCAGTTTTACCAGAAGCACCTGATAGTTATGAAGGAGCTGGTTTAGAGATACACGATGGTAATACTGGTGATGACCAAAGTTTTTTTAAGTTTAGAACTAAACCATCCATATTTGATGTAAAAACAAAAACGTTTTTCTTAGGTCAACAAAAAACACCAGCTAATTTTATTAGTGGTTCACAAGGAAATATACAAATAAGTTCCTCTGGATTTAATGTTACGGCAGATGGTAAAGTAACAGCATCAAACTTTTTATTTAATAGTGGTGTAGTTTCAGAAGATGTTACAATACTAGGTACTGTTTCTGCTAATGCAATACAAGTACCTGCTCAAATAGATGGTGTAGATACAACACAAGCTACGGCTTTAGCGTTTATACAAAATACTGGTAACGCTAAATTTGTCTCAGCTTCAATTGGTGGTTGGACTGTAGATGCAACTACGATAAGTTCTAACGGACTTGAAATACATTCTGATGGTAGAATCAATACAACAAATTACACATCAAACGTACAAGGTTTTCTTTTAACTGCTGAAAATAATGGTACTCTTGAAGTAGAAAACGCAAAAATTCGTGGTACTTTAAAAACAACTGTATTTGAAAAAGAAACAGTAAATGCAGTTGGTGGTCAATTGTACGTTGCAAACTCAAGTACAATAACTGGTTCAGATTTCTTTGGTACGTTTGTACCATCAATGTCAGCTGCAACAGCAACAATGAGTCTTTCTAATGTTTCTGGTTTTACTGGTAGTTATGGTACAACTGGTGCAAATGCTGGTGAAATATTATCTATAAAAAAAGTTGGAGCAACAGGATTTACTACAGAGTATGTATTAGTTCATAGTGCTTCAAGAGTGGACGCAGGTAGTGATATAGATTTACGAGGACATCTTTATGTAACACGAGCTTATAATCAAGGAATTGCTGTTGGCCCTGATGGAAGTGGTTCTTTAGGAGATATAGCTAGTACCGCTACAAATTATCCTGAAGGTCAAGTTGTAGTATCAACTGGTAGAGTAGGAACTGGATTTATTAGATTAAACGCTAATCCAAATGATACTACCACACCATATATGGATATTGTAGAAAGAACTGGTAGTGGTATTTATGATATAGATTTAAAAGCAAGACTTGGTGATTTGAGTGGATTGAATAGAAATCAACTTCAAGGAACAGCTCCAAGTGCTGCGGGATTTGGATTATATTCAGAAAATGTATTTCTTGAGGGTGGTATAATAGCTAATACTGGTTCGATAGCTGGTGTTAAGATGGAAGACAACCAATTATTTCTTGGAACAGGAGTTCACGCTAATTCTAATACACCATTTTATGTATCTGGAAAGGGTGGAGTTACAAATGGTGATTTTAGTTTAGGTGATAAATTAGTTTGGGATGCAAGTGCAGGAACTTTAGCTATTGTAGGTTCAATAGAAATTACAGGGGGAGATGCCGCCGCTCAAATAGCTGGAATTGGAGCTGGAGCCGCCGCATCCGCTAGTGCAGCACAAACAGGTGCTGAACAAACAGCGGCTGCTATCGGAGGAGGAGCTGCCACGTCAGCTAGTAACGCTCAAAACTCTGCTAATGCCGCACAATCCACAGCTACAGAATTAGGAGTAGTGTCAGCATCATTACAAACAGCCTCAGCTTCTTTAGCTACAAGAGCTAGAATTTCATCAACTGGTCTTGAAATATTAGATAGTAGTAGTAATGTCATTGGTTCATATGGTAGTACAATGAGAGTTGGATTTAACGCCGCTGATAAGTCAGCTTTAAGAATTGCGGCTGATGGTAGTCTTACTATAGGAACAAGTGGTACTTCACAAATATCAATGGCCGCAAACGGTGATGCTACATTTAGTGGAGATTTAAGTGCCGCAGGTGGTACGTTTAGTGGAAATTTAAGTGCCGCAGGTGGTACGTTTAGTGGAAATTTAAGTGCGGCTGGTGGTAGTTTTACAGGCACCATTAACGTTGGTAACGCCTTAGGTAATCACACAGCTTCTTTAGCCGCTGGTTCGTCTTCTTTAGCTACAAGAGCACGAATATCAGGTGGTGGTTTAGAAATAATAGATAGTGGTGGAACTGTTCGTGCAAAATACGCCACGGATACCATAGTCGGTGATGATAATAATGAACACGCAAAACTATCAACTAGTGGTTTAGAAATTAAAGATGGTGGTACTACTCACGCTACATTTGCAGCAACTACTGTTATTGGTGAAACAGGCACCAACGAATCAAATATTCAAATAACTAATAGTGCTATAAAATTAAGACAAGCTACAACAGATATTATAACACTTAATAATGATGGAACTATTACGTCAACTGATTACTTAATTGAACGTTCACGATTATTTGGATTTGGTAAAGATGGTACTATTACATTAACCTCAAGTGATTGTACGGTTGCAGATGGTGGTAATGGAGTAGGAACAAAAGTAAGTAGTTCTCAAATTAAAGATGCAAATGGAACGGTTGTCTGTAATAGAAGTAGTAGTACTTGGAGTATGGCTGGAGATTGGTATGCATATGATTTTACTCTTTCTAGTGGTAGACTAGTAACAAATGGATTTAGATTATTTGTTTTTGGAACATTGACTATTGCTTCAGGTGCTATCATTTCACATAATGGTTCAGGTGGTGGTGGTGGTGCAGGTGGTTCAGCAGGAGCTGGTGGAACTGGTGCAGCAGAAGGAACATTAAAAGGAGGTAGTAACGGTGGAGCTGGTGGTACTGGTGGTTCTGGAAATGGTGGAGGAGGTTCTGGAGGCGGAGGCGGAGGTGCCGGTGGAAACGGTGGAATTGTATTTATAGCTGCAAGAATAATTTCAAATTCAGGTTCAATCACGGCAACAGGTGGAGATGGTGGAGCAGGTGGAGACGGAGGAACTGAATAATGTTAATTTTTTATTTAAAAGGAGATAAATTATGGCTGTAGGTGCTGGAGGTGGTGCAGGAGCCGCGGGTTCAAAAACAGTTGCTGCCACAAGAATAGATGTAGTAGACCCACACATTGTACAAATGATGAGAGATGTGATGAGTGATGGAGATACTGTTCCAAGACTAAATCCAGGTGGTGCTGGAGGCGGAGGAGGCGGAGGCGGAGGCGGTGATGATGGTTCAGGTGGTTCTGCTCAAGCTGGACAATCTGGTGGTCAAGCTTCAGCCTTAACAAATGTTATTAATCCTACCGCGGGAGCGAGTGGTGGAGGCGGTGGTGCGGGTTCTTCTTCTGGCCAAGACGCTGGAGGCGGTGGAGGCGGAGGAGCTGGTGGAACTGGTGGAATTATAGTTGTTATTACAACATCTTCGTCTATAGGTACTACAAGTGTAATTGGTGGTGAGTTAGGAGGCGGTGGTGAGACAGGAATTGGTGGTGGTGCAGATGGAGAACCTGGTGAAGATGGTACTGCTGGTGAAGTTATACACATACAGGTTTAAATTATCGGTATTACAAGTATTAATATACTATTTATAATTAAGTTATAATTAAATAAAGAGAAAATATGATTCAAAAAAAAATAAAAAGTTATATATCACATAAAGAACCAATACCATATCTGTTAGTAAAAAATTATTTTGACGATAAAGATATAGAATTAATGTTAAAAGAGTTAAGATTTTTAACACCCAAGATGAAATTTATAGATGGAAAAAACTTACCAAGTAAAGACCATAAAAAAAATACTCAAATTAATTTAGATGATTTATATAAAAATAGAGAAACTTCAAATATATTAAATACGATGAATAAAATATATGATGATTCTAAGTTAATTCAAACACTAAAGGATATGAGTTGGTTTTATCAAGTGTGGGGATACACAAATATAGACAACACATTTGTAGCATATTACGAAAATTCTGATTATTATAAAGCACATAGAGATATATCTGTAGTATCAATTATGTATTGGTTATGGGAAAAACCTAAATCATTTGAAGGTGGAAATATTCATCTTACTGATTATGATATTGAAATACCACTTGAAAGAAATCAATTGATGATTATGCCATCAAGTTTAAATCACGCTGTAGACCCAGTAAAAATGATTCATAGTGTAGATAAATTTTCTGGTATGGGAAGATATTGTATAGTTAGGTTTTTAAAGTTAAATTAATTCTAAACTGATATTTATATATGAGTATATACGAAATTTTTAAACTAATTATTAATATATTTAGGAGTAAACCTATGAGAGACACGGTTTTAACATCATTTGATGAAATAATAGAGATAACATTAGAACACGAAGGCGGTTATGTTCACGACCCAACTGATTTAGGTGGTGAAACTAATTTTGGTATTGCAAAACGTTTTTATCCTGACGTAGATATTAAAAACCTTACAAAAGAAGGTGCTAAAGACATCTACAAAAAAGATTATTGGGATAAGAATAAAGTAGATGATTTACCAGATAATTTAAAACATATCTTTTTTGATATGTGTGTAAATCAAGGTAGAGGAACTGCAGTTAAGATTTTACAGAGAGCAATCAATGGTAAAGGTGGAGACTTAACAGTCGATGGTGGATTCGGGCCTGGAACAAAAGCGGCTTTAGCAAAACATACACCTGAATTAGATAGAGTTCGTTGTTATAGACTAAAACATTATTACGATTTAGTAAATAGAAAACCTGAACAAGAAAGATTTATTTTTGGTTGGTATAAAAGAGCACTGGAAGTGTAAATGAAAAAATTAACTGAATGGTTAACTAAACCTTTTTTAGAAGAGGACATTAATTTACCAGTAAAAGTTGGTGATACTATTCTTGTTGGTAGATTTAAAAACAAGAAGATGGTTGTCAAAAGTATTGGTAAAGACAAACACGGTATGCCTACTATCAATGGTAGAAAAGCAACTACATTCAGAATTCCTAAAAAAGACGACACAAAAATAATCAATAGTAAAAAACAAGAAGTTACAGAGGGTGTTGAAGACCCTGGTATTTTTAAAGCAGTTTTTCTAGCTGGAGGGCCAGGTAGTGGTAAGACTTTTGTTGCTAGAAATTTATTTGGTATGCCTGATAGTGTAAATATTAGTATGACTGGTATGAAAATGGTAAACTCAGATAAAGAGTTAAAGTTTCTTTTAAACAAATACGGATTTGGTACAGACTTAGACAAGATGCCAGATGAGTTATTTAATCAACTTACAAATCCAAAAGATAAAGATT
>Ga0209992_10004483_pt1 | contig 10952 bp, 21 predicted proteins | sample 2SBtaG_2_FD_182564 | JGI IMG/M metagenome (GOLD analysis project Ga0209992, IMG submission 182564) | Deep subsurface microbial communities from Kolumbo volcano to uncover new lineages of life (NeLLi) - 2SBTROV12_ACTIVE470 metaG (SPAdes)... | ecosystem: Environmental > Aquatic > Marine >... | reverse complement strand
GTTGACTCCGCACCTGCAGCATTAAATACATTAAATGAATTAGCTGCAGCATTAGGTGATGACGCTAGTTTTTCAACAACTGTAACAAATTCAATAGCTGCTAAACTACCACTTGCAGGTGGTACTATGACAGGTGATATAAACGCTAATTCCAATACTGTTAGTGGACTAAAAGCTCCATCATCTGCAAATGACGCAACAACAAAAACTTATGTAGATACTGCAGACGCACTAAAACTTAATCTAAGTGGTGGTACATTGTCTGGTAACCTTGCTATGGGTAGCAATAAAATTACAGGATTGGACACACCTACTGCATCAGGTGACGCAACAACAAAAGGTTATGTTGATGGTATATTAGGTTCGGCAACCGCAGCAGCAACATCAGCTTCTGCTGCTTCAACTTCTCAAACTGCCGCAGCAACTTCTGCTACTGCTAGTGCAAGTTCTGCTACGGCTGCAGCTTCAAGTGCTACTTCTGCTGCTGCATCATTAGATAGTTTTACAGATATATATTTAGGTGAAAAGTCATCAGCACCAACAGTTGACAATGATGGTGACGCTTTAGTAACAGGTGCGTTATATTTTAATACATCATCAAATCAATTATTTGTTTGGAGTGGTTCTGCATGGACACAAGCTGCATTTACAGCAAGTGGATTTTTAAGTGCTAGTAATAACCTATCAGATGTTGATAGTGCATCAACAGCAAGAACAAATTTAGGATTAGCTATTGGTTCAAATGTACAAGCCCATGACGCTGATTTAGATGCTCTTGCAGGACTTACCTCTGCTGCTGACAAAGGCATACAATTTACAGGTAGTGGCACTGCAGGAACTTATGATTTAACAAGCGCAGGTAAAGCCCTATTAGATGACGCAGACGCTGCAGCCCAAAGAACAACATTAGGATTAGGTAGTGCCGCAACATTAACTGCAGGTACATCTGCTAATAACCTTGTACAATTAGATGGCTCTGCCAAGCTACCAGCAGTCGATGGTTCAGCATTAACAGGCTTAGCATCAGGTGGTACTGTAAACATGGTTGCAGACGGTGCTATTGCTATTAGAAAACCAGTTATACTTACTGCAACAGGTAAAGCAAAAGAGGTTGCTGAAACAGCAGGAGAAAGTAATTTAGATAATGGAAACTATCTAGGCATATCTGCTGAAGCAATATCCGATACTGCCACAGGTAAAATAAATGTTATTGGTGGTACAAGCACAGGACATTCTTCTCTTACTATTGGCAACCATTACTTTACAAATGGTGCAGGCACTATTGGATTAACAGGTAGTTCTACAGGAGAACAATATCTTGGTAGAGCTATATCAGCAACAGAAATACAATTATTAGAAAATGAAGGTTATCTATATGGTACTGCAGAAGGTGCAGTAACGGCAGGTAAACTTGTGCAAGTAGCAAGTGATGGTGATTTTGAGATGATAGGTTCATCTACCACAAACTTTACATATGCAGTAGGTTCTGAAGTTGAATATCTTAGTGACAGTATAGCTTCACATGATGTAGCTTATGATACCTATAGAAATAAAGTTATTTTAGCAACTCATGCAACAAGCGCAGGTACTTTAAGAGTTTATGTAGGAACAGTAACTGGAGGTTCTACAAATTCTATATCGTGGGGTTCTGCCCAAGACATTTACTCTAAGAATGGTGATTTTGTAAAGGTAGCTTATGACCCTGTAAGTTATCAAACAATGATTGCATGGGTAAATACATCTAATGGAAGAATAGATGCTGTTGTTATTACCGAAGATGGAGATGGAACAATTACAGCAGGAAGTGTTACTACAGGACTTGAAACCAGTAGCGCTGCTGATAAAAGGCATGACTTAATTAATGTTGGTGAAAGAAAATGGGTACTTGTTTATAAAGATAATAGCACAGGTTACATGAACTCAAGAGTTTTAACAACAACAGGAACTGATATTACAGCACAAACAGAAACAGTTATAAAAAGCGAAAGCACAGATAGAATGGCTGTTGCGGTTAATACTGAAGCTATGGGAGCTTATGCTGCTAATACAAGACTTGTTTATTTTAGGGCAAACCATGCCGAATCTGATATGAAAATTCTTGGAGCTACATTAGATGGTAATTCTATTACTAGTGTAGGTACTGAACATGATACCTCAAATTCATTCCAACCAAACGCAGGTTCTGCTGTATATGACCCTGAAAGCAATAGATTTTGTTGTGCCGCAAGAAAAACAGATACTGATGGAAGATTTGTTAGTCTTGTTTTAGATGGGAGTGATAATTCAATAGGAAGTGTTACTGAATCAGCATTTGAAAGTGGTAATACTATGGCAGGTTTGCAAGTTTTAGCTGAGTTAGGCAAAGTTCATATATGTTATGGTGATAGAGGTGATGGTACAAAAGGTAAAATTGTAGATGTAACGATAAATTCAGGAACAGGTGCAGCTACTTATGGTACACAAAATGTATTTTTTACTGGTGTTTTAAACTTTACCAATTCGCCAATAGCATCAGGCTCTGATTTAGGTTTTGCTTTTGATAGTGATACAAATAGATTTGTTGCTGTATATGTAGATGATGCAACAGTAGATGGTCAAAGTGTTGTTGGTTCACTTGTTGGAAGCAAAACAATTTCTAATATAGCAACTGATGGAGAAAGTTATATAGGTATAGCTACAAAAACTGTAGCTGATGATGCACAAGTTGAAGTAGCAACATTTGGGCAAATTGATGCTCAACAAAGTGGACTTACTGCAGGACAAAAATATTTTGTACAGTCAGATGGAAGTTTAGCTACGAGTGCAGATAGTGTAGTAACAACAGTAGCAGGAAAAGCATTGTCTGCCACCAAATTATTAATTAGTGAATAAGGAAAAAATAAATGCAAACAATAGTAAGAAAAGACACCAATGTAAGTCTTTATTATTATCCAGATAGTAAAGCTATAGATATTAGTTCTGACAAAACAACAATTAGTGAAGGCGGTACGCCAGAACTTATTATATCAGATTGTACTACAAGTAATGCAACATTGCATACAGGTGTAGATGAACAAGCTACTTGGTTTGGTTGGAAATATAAACATGATGGTTCTTCATGGTCAGCTAATGCAGATTTTAAAGGTAGTAATAACCTTTCATCTGATATTAATGACTCTGTAACAACTATCCCTGTTGAAAATTCAAACCCATTTACATCATCTGGTACTGTACAAATAGGTGATGAGAAAATTACTTATACTGGAGTAGACGGAACAAATCTTACAGGTTGCACTAGAGGTACTGCGTCAACAAGTACTGCAAGTCATAGTATCATGGCTAATGTAACACAAATATAGATAAGGAGTAAACATGCCTACTAAACCAACAACCGCAACTGTAAACCAAAAAATTGATGACCATGTTGACGCTTGTTCAACTAGGTATGAGGCAATAGATAGACGATTATATAGAATAGAAGCTATTATGATTGGTGCAAGTGCATCATCTATAGGTTTGTTATTAAAAATAGCGTTTACCTAAAATGTCAACAAAAATTGGTTTGCAAGGAGAACTTTTAGCTAGTTCTGTTTTGCAAGGCTATGGGATTGATAATGACCTTGTTGGAAAAGATGGTTATGATTTATTAGCGTGGTTACAACAAAAACCAATACGAGTACAAGTAAAAGCTACACAAAAAGCTCATACAGATCGTGGTAAAAATGTTGCACGATACAATTTTCAGACTAATTATGGTGGACAAAAAACACCAATATCTAAAGTACAATGCGATATGTTAGCCTTAGTTGCTTTAGACAAACGCACTATACATTTTATGTTACCTGAAAACCTTACAACAACAAAAAAAATATATGAACAACACATGACTTTAGAAAACGAACAGATTACATTTTTAAAGGTTTTTGATACCTTAAAAAAAATGTGTACTTGTTCGTAGGAGAAATTATGGCAAAAACAATACGAAGAACAACAGGCAAAGGTGGTAATTACCGACCTACTAAAAAGGGTGCAGGTATGACGCAAAAAGGTATTCGTGCCTATCGTAAAGCAAACCCTAAATCTAAATTAAAGGGTGCAGTAACAGGTAAAGTAAAAAAAGGTAGTAAGGCTGCTAAAAGAAGAAAATCTTATTGTGCGAGGTCTTTAGGACAATTAAAACGTAGTTCTGCAAAGACTAGAAACAATCCTAACTCTCGTATTCGCCAAGCAAGACGCAGATGGAAATGTTAAGGTATCGAGGTATAAAATATACTAGAAAAAAATTTATAAATCACATATCATATATACTTTGTTTATATAGAGGTGTTGAACACTTAATTACAATTAAGCACAGGAGTTAAAATGTCATTATATAGAAACATTAACAAAAGAAAAAAAGCTGGAACAAGTCGTTCTAAGAAAAAATCAACCATATCTGCAAAGGCTTATGCAAATATGAAAGCTGGTTTTCCAAACAGCAAGAAAAATAAAGCCAAAAGAAAACGTAAATCTAAAAAATAAAGGAGAAAGATATGCCTTATGGTAAAGGAACGTATGGCTCTAAAAGAGGCAGACCACCAAAAAAGAAAACTATGAAAAAGATGGGTTCTAAAAAGAAAAAGAAAAAATGATTAGTCTATTAGGTAGTTTACTAGGCTTTGGTACTTCTTTCTTGCCAAGCGTTCTAGGTTTCTTTGAAAAGAAAGCCAAATTCAAACAAGACTTACTTATGCTTGAGGCAAAGGCAAAATATGCCGAACAAATGTCTAAGTATAAAATACAAGAGCTAGATGCAGAAGCCGATATAGCTGAAGCAAAAGCTATTTATGCTCATGCCGAGCAACTTTCCAAAAACAATTCCTCTAAATTTATAGGTGCTTTACAGGCATCAGTACGCCCAGTTATTACTTATTTATTGTTCTCTGTGTTTGCTTTTGTTAAAATTACACAGGTTATTATGGCAGTTCAAGGTGGTGAAGATGTTTTAGAAGGCGTTGTAGCTGCATGGGATATTGAAACACAAAGTCTTTTTTCAGCAATTATTGCGTTTTGGTTTGGTAATAGAATGATGAAAAAGAATGGAGCATAAGGTATTTTGCAAACTAATAGTAAAAACTGGAACATCAAAAACAGAATTAATGCAAAACTGTGGTGTTTCTAAAATAGCTATAAATGGAATGATTAAAGGAACAGCACTCATACCTGACAGCGTTCAACATTATCTTGTAAATAAACTTAACGCATGATACTATTCTTTTTATAAATATAGGTAATAAAATGAAGAATATTATAATGGCAGTTTTTGTTTTAGCACTCATAACGGGTTGTGCTAGTTCTAACATTGGTATTAATGCTAATGTACCAGAAAGCCAAAAAGTAAAAATATTAATTGAGACTGAACCAAAGTCTGAATAATGGTAGTACCTCAAGTATGTCACTTGAAGCAGTGTTTAACTGACGCTGAGATTAATACAATATTGGAAACAGTTAAAAAAATACCTTCACAAGATGGAGGTCTTACAGGTGGCGATAATAAATCATATAGAAATGTTGACGTGAAAGCTTTTGATGCTAACGACAAAGAGTTAGAATTTGTTGCTAGTGTTATTAGTGAATTTACGCAGACTGTTAATGAAACTTACTGGGGATTTGACCTTAAAGGTTTTGCCGAGCCGCTACAGTTTCTTACGTATGGAGTAGGTGGTAAATATGATAATCACATGGATATTAACTGGCAAAATTTAAACACAATGCGACCTAATAGAAAAATTACAACTATTATACAATTAACCGATACAGATGATTATAAAGGTGGCAATCTTAAATTAGATGTTGATAATGAAGATGATTTTGTTATACCAAGAGATAAAGGTGATATAGTTTGTTTTCCTAGCTTTATCATGCACAAAGTTTACCCTATAACATCAGGCACTAGAAATTCTATTGTGTCTTGGTTGTCAGGCGACTCTTGGAAATAACTATTTTTTTGGATAATCTAAAATTTTATATTTTAAATTTTTTAATAATTCCTTTTTTTGTTTTTTATTTCCAATAATGTAAATATATCTATGTTTAGGACTTCTAAAAACTCTTTTGGTTTTATCTCCTAGATGATGCCTAGAATGTTTACCATCTTTACTAGCTATATCTGTTCTTAATTTAGAAGTTCCAGTAAACATAAAATTGGTAGCTTGATAAACAATACCTAAATGATTTTGTTTTGTGTCTGCATAAGAAACTATTATTTTAGGTTTTGGCAATAGTTTTAAAGAAGCTCCAATTAATATAGAGGCTTGGTTTTTTTTATTTTCTTTTAAAACTAATCTATTTAATTCTATAACTATTTTTTTATTTTCTTCACCAGCAACTCCCTTACATAAAGAGGGTGATACTGGTGAGCCATAACTAACAATTCCAATTAAGTTATTGCTCTCAAATAATCCGTAAGCGTAACTGATTGAGGGCATACGTTTTGCATAATGTATATTTAAAATAAAAGGTTTAGTTTGTTCATAAGATATTTTTTTAATTACATAATTTTTAACTTTAATAATTTTTTCTTTTTTAAAAAAATCTAAATTATCACATTTTTTCATGTTTTATCTTTTACAATCCTCATAAACAGCTTGATACTTACTAATTAATTCTGGTTCTCTTATTTGTATTTCTCGTATGCCATGAATAACACTTGTATGGTCTTTGTCATACTTATTGCCAATCTCAACTAAACTTAATATTGAGTTTGTTTTTAATAAATTAAATATTAACCATCTAGCTATCGACAGTTCTTTTACCCTTCTGCGTGATATTAAATCAATAGACGATACATTAAAATCATCACATATCTTTTCTATCGTCTTATCTAAACAATATTTATTTCTTAATTTGTTCATTTTCGTGAATAGCCCTATCTATATAGAATTTAGCTTTTTTTAAATCTTGTTCAAAGTTTCCTTTTTTAGTACATCTCCATACATATTTACTTGCATTACCAAGACAATAAGCAATAAAACCTTTTACTCCTAACATAGCTCGTATGGAGTCTAAAGCCTCTAACTTATCGCCTTGATAATGTGGAGGGTTATTTACTAAATCTTCTTCCATTTAGAACGGAATATCATCATTTGGCTCAACGCTTGATGGTGCAGCAGATTGTTCATCTTTTTTTGCATGAGACTTTACATTGTTAACCTCTACTTTTAAGGTAGCATTAGCATCACCATCTTTTTTAACATAAGCGTTAATACCAGTAATTGAACCAAATACAGTTACTGGCATACCTTTGCTTAACCAAGATAACCTTTTGCCGTATTCACCCCAAACAGCACAATCACTATAAATAACTGTGTCTTTGTTAGTATTCTCAGCAACTGTAAAATTTAATACAGATGTTTCGCCAACTTTTTTTAATTCTGGATCGTTAGCAATATTACCAGCAGTGTTGTATGAGTTCATATTTTTCTCCTATAGTTAATTAAACTCTATCTTCTAAAACAGTCTTTCTGCTTATGAAAATTCCTCTTATATATTCAGTATGATTAGATTGATTAATTTTATCAGCGTTGTCTTTTCCCCATGCAACTAAATCGTCTATATTATCTATGCTGTTAATTGAAAATTCGTAACCTTCTTTTTCCATGTTATCAGCATGATTATCTTCATCAACATAATCTACTTTTGGCTGCTCTTGTATTGTTTCACGTGGAACATTATCAGGTGGTAAATCTTCACCTTTATATATAAACAAACCATAACCAAACATACCTAAACATTTAACAAGACCTCGTTGAAAAGCAGTATTAATTTGAAAAGCATTAGGTTTTAAAACAGGTTTGTTTTTATAATCTAATATGGGAAACTCCTCTGTAAGAGTTCTGCCTTCTATAGTAATAGAAACTGACACAAAACCATCTATATCACTTAATTTTTTAGTAAAAGTAACATCTGGATAAACTCTACTTACATGATCCCAAGCAGTAGCCCATGATATATAATTAAACTGACCTTTTTTTTCTATATCTTTTTTATCAATTTTAATGGTACTTAATGTTTCAAACACTGTGCCTTTAGTCATCTTTTTCTCCATTTTTAATTCTTGTTAAAGTTTTCATGTGGTCATCTTTGCCTATAGCTTTCCATTTACCACCCCAATCTCTTTCCATTCTTCTTTCTTTTTCACGCCAATGTTTTTCCCAAGAAAACTCACCATATTTATCTAATAATTGTTGTATAACAACGTGAAATTTTTTATCCTTGTTCATCTGGTTTCCTGTACCAACTTTTTGTTTCTTGGCAATACCATGAGTTTTCATATCTCTTTGGTCTGTGACTATATCTCTTACCTTTAGAGTTCTTTTTGCCGTCTATTAATCTTTTTGCCATTACACTTCCTCAACTTCTGCTGTCATAGGCATATGTAAAATAATATGTTTTGCTTTCATTGGTGGCATATCCCAGTAATCTTCCTTTGCCATTTCTAATGCTTGTTCTGGTTTCCATGCTGTAAACTTTTTTTGGATTGTAATAGTTTGGTTTATAGTCACATTATATCTTTTTGGTTTTACTACTTTAGCCATAGTTCTTTTGCCTTATCTTCTAGTTCCTTACCTAAATTCCAATAAAAATCACCCTCAAAATCAGGTGTATCTAAAACACTTATAGGATCGTCTATCATTAATAATGACTGTCTTGTTTTAGCTTTTTTAATCATAGCTTTAGAATATCTTTCCATATTCTCAAAAGACATATCTTCACAATTTTCAGGGTGAAATACTTTAGCTTTGTTTTTATTGCCAACAATAATAATAGGATAATATTCTCTGTTCATAGCTTCCCAGTACACAGTAATTTGCTCTAAATATGTTATACGTGGCGAGACAGGAATAGAGGCAACGGAAAACCCTCTATTCCCATCTTTTTTTACAGCACCTAATCTTGGTTGGAGCGTCTTGTACTCTATTATAGTTTTTGGATTATTAACTAACATATCGGCATATCCAATAATAGGTACAACCAATCCTTTCGGTTGCCATAAAATTTGTTGTTCAAAATTACCTTTTAAAAACGTTTTATGTTTTGTTTGTTTGAAATCATCTCCACGTCTTTCTTTTAATACATTGATAGTAGCATCAAGCATATTTTGTGCAGTTTGAGGTGCGTGTTCTTTGCAGCCAATCATTTTAATTTTATCGTTCTCATCAACAGGTATATGACTGTCAATTACATTACCTATTTCATCAAAGATTAAATCTATTGTTTCTTGGTCATACTCAAAACTGTTAGGATTTACATTTTGTAAAGATAAATCTAGTGCATCATGTATTGCAGTTCCTGATGTAGCTGGTACACCAAACTCTATTTTTTTTCTTTCTTCAGATGTAAGTTTAACATATTTAAACCACCATAAATTTAATGGTATGTTTAACTGCGAGGCAGAAAAATGTTTTATATCATATTGCTCTAATTTATCTTTAAGTTCCATTTTAAATTTCTATTATTTTTGTTTTTAATTGTTTTGGAAAAGGTACAAATATTTCATCTTCATTTCTGTCATTTATATATAAAAACAAATCATCAAATTTAATTTTTGATTCTAATATTATTGGTTTAATATTTTTAATTGTTTCCTTATTGTAACCTTGCACTTCTAAAATTAAAGGATTGTATTGTCTATTAGCAAAAAACTTTGCAACTTTTTTATTAATAGTCCAAGAATAACCTAAAGTTTTAATATGAGATAATTGTCCTCTATAAATTTTAAACCATTTTTTTTCGTATAATTCATTATATTTATTAAAATCATTATCTAATATTAAATTTTCAAAAGACTGTTTCACGTGAAACAATTTATTATTAGTGCATATTTTCTCTATAGACTTACCTATATCATAAGAGCTATCAATATCAGTATATGACATTAAAAGTATTGATAATTCTTCTTGTACCTGAGTTTGAGTTTTTTCCATTTTTTTTCCATTTTGTTTGCTTTCCCCATTATACTCAATTATTCACATAGGTCAATACACAATATTAATAAAGTTAATTTGCATTTTTTGTTGACAGGTATATATCAATTTTTATGGAAACTTATTTACATTTAACAACAGCAAGTGTCATCATTATCTGTCTAAGCAAGATATTCTAAATCTTCATTTACAGATTCTGACTCATTAGTTCTCTTACGTCTAGTGCCACAACTAATAGACAAATCAATAGACATAAGATTAACATTGTTGTCGTTAATATAGTGAAAGAACATTATACAAATAGCACTCGTAACGTTTAGTAATATGTTCTTCCACTCGTTTTTATTACCAGTAAAAACAAGTCCTCCCTGTTATAGTGAGGACTATTTTTTTGATTTTATTTAATAAAAAAAGCTAGATTTTACGATTTTTTTGTGGTTGCCGAACTATGTCGAAATTGTGTTAGTTACCTAATAATGGGTTTCGGCTATTATCATTAGCCTTTTCTAACTTCGATACCTTTTCTTCAAGTATAGCTATCTTTGTTTCTAGTGGCGAGACATCAACAGATGTTATTTCAACAGCTTCTAAATTATCTAAACGATTATTTATTGTTGTTACATTCGTGGCTACTGAGTAAAAACCGCCACCGATACTGGCGATAATGCCCACCAGCACAACGTACTTCTGTAAATTATCCATTAAATTTTTCATTAGTATCTCCTAAATAAATCTAAATTCTGACTGCTCACCATTTTATTCATTGCAATAGATGAGGTTTCTGTCATTGATATATGTGCATTAATATTATCACTTAAAACAACATTTGTATATATTTCATAAGGTTCGTAAAAGGTAACGTCTGGAATACTCATTGCAGAATAGTTATCCCAACCTTGTTTATAATTCATTAATGCAATTAAACTAGACTGTCCTTGCACATCATACTCACCACTCTCGTTTTGGTTTTCTTCTATTTCCTCTTGCAAACTTTCCATGTTACTTTGG
>Ga0209992_10004480_pt1 | contig 10957 bp, 7 predicted proteins | sample 2SBtaG_2_FD_182564 | JGI IMG/M metagenome (GOLD analysis project Ga0209992, IMG submission 182564) | Deep subsurface microbial communities from Kolumbo volcano to uncover new lineages of life (NeLLi) - 2SBTROV12_ACTIVE470 metaG (SPAdes)... | ecosystem: Environmental > Aquatic > Marine > Volcanic... | reverse complement strand
TAGCGCGCGAGCGTGTCGATTTCCAGATTGATCCGATCCCCAACCGTCGCGTCGCCCCATGTTGTCACCGATTTGGTATGCGGGATGATGTTGATGCCGAATTCGGCACCGTCCACGTCATTCACCGTCAGCGACGTGCCATTCAGCGCGACCGAGCCCTTGGGCGCGATGAACCGCGCCAACGTATCCGGCGCGCGCAGCGTCACCCGAGTGCTGTCCCCCTCGTCCGCCAGCGCCAATACTTCGGCCACGCCATCGACATGGCCCGAAACGATATGGCCGCCCAATTCGTCGCCGACTTTCAACGCCCGTTCCAGGTTGACGCGCCGATCCGTGGCCCAGGCCGCGAGGTTGGTTTTCGAAACGGTTTCTGCCGAAATTTCCACCTCGAACCAGCTTTCCGCAGACGGGCTTTGCGCGACGACCGTCAGGCAGACCCCGTCGCAGGCAATCGACGCGCCGAGATCGATGCCGGACATGTCGTATGCCGTGCCGATCCGCGCCAGCAAATCGCCGCGCTGGGTGGTTTCCAGCACCGTGCCGACATCGGTAATGATCCCAGTGAACATGGTTCAGGCCCCGCCCATAATCGCCCATTTCCTAAACCGGCGCGCCGGGCAGGGCAAGGGCGGTTTCAAGGCCGCGCCGGCGTCAAGTGCGGCGAATTGACGGCAATTCCGCGTTGAAAAAATGGCAGATTAGGGCATAGTCAAGGCCAAGCGGCCAAAGTGTCCGCGCAGAGCAATGAATGACAACCTACAAGCCGGATTTTTAGTGACAGACGCGGGCTATTCTGTATGCTTTTGTGCCGTGGGGGCGTTGAACCAGAGGCAGTCGGTCTATGGGTAAAGCGTCAGGCGAAGGCAAGGTTTTCGCGTTCCTGCAAGGGCCGCACGGCCCGTTTTTCTATCAATTGTCTCGCATTTTGCGTGTCTCGGGCGCCGGGGTTTTCAAGGTCGGCTTCAACCGGGGCGATCAGGCATTCTGGCGCGACCGTGCGACCTATCTGCCATATTACGGCCGACTGAACGACTGGGGCACCGAAATCCGCCGCATCTATGCCGAACGCAACGTCACCGATATCGTGCTTTACGGAGACACGCGCCATGTCAACGCCGAGGCGGTGAAGGCCGCGCGCGAAGCGGGGATCACCATCCACTGTTTCGAAGAAGGGTACCTGCGCCCGTACTGGGTTACGTATGAGCGGGGCGGGGTCAACGGCTATTCGCGGCTGGTGGATATGGACATCGCCCAGATGCGAAACGAGCTGGTCGACCGCGATGTCGAATTGCCGGACGCGCCGGCGCGATGGGGTGATATGCACCACCACACGTTTTATGGCGCTCTTTATCACGGATTCATCCTGTTTCGTAATCACGCCTACAAAAACTATCGTACGCATCGCGATATCACGGTGTTGCGCGAATTCCGGTTACATTTCAGGCGGCTACTGGCCATTCCCCTGCACGCGATGCAGCGCCGGGCGGCCTCGATCCGCATTCGGCGGGACGGATATGTCTATCACCTCGCGTTGTTGCAACTTGGCCATGACGCGTCGATCCAGCATCATTCCGGGCTTCAGTCGATGGAAGAATTTATTCGCCTTACCATCGAGAATTTCGCCGAAGGCGCGCCGATCCATCACCACCTGGTCATCAAGACCCACCCGCTGGAGGATGGTCGCCTTCCCTTGCACCGGATCACCCATCAGACCGCACGGGAATTCGGCGTCGAAAACCGGGTACATTTCGTGCGCGGGGGCAAGCTGGCAGGCTTGATGAATTTCGCCCGTTCCGTGGTGACCGTCAATTCCACTGCCGGGCAGCAGGCGCTGTGGCGGGGTCTGCCGCTCAAGGCGTTTGGCCGCTCGGTTTACAGCAAACCGGAGTTTGTTTCAGAACAACCGCTGGCAGAGTTCTTTGCCGATCCGTGGAAGCCTGACGCGCGGGCATATCGCGATTATCGGCACTACCTGCTGGAAACCTCGCAGGTCATGGGCGGGTTCTATTCCGCCAAGAGCCGCCGTCGTCTGATCCGCAGCGTGGTTGACCGCGTGCTGGCGGCGCAGGACCCCTATGATTCGCTGCACGTCGAGAACGCGACGCCCCGGCAACAGTTGCGCGTGGTGAAATAGGAAACAAAAAACCTTTCCTTGGCAAATTTGTCTTTTTTTGTGTACAGTTACCGCAATAATGAGGCAGCGTTGGCAACAAGGGGCAATTCCCGTGTCATGTAAGAATTTGCAAAGGGTCCGATTGGTGGCCCTGTTCGCGCTTGTGGCGGTGATTGCGGCCTGTGCGCTGCCCCGGTCAGGGCCGAACAAGGCCGAAATATATTCCAGTTCGGTCCAGCGCGAAGGTGATGCCTTCATCGTGACCGTCAACGACAGGGTGATCCAGTATACCAGCGTTACTCCGGTCATCGATTTCTCGAACCGGTTCAAGAGTGCGGGCAAGATCGGGTCCGACATCATTCGGCCCGGCGATGTGCTGGGCCTCACCATCTGGGAAAACGTGACCGATGGCCTGTTGGCGGGCGTCGGGCAAAACGCCAGTTCGCTGCAGGAAATCCAGGTCGACGCGACCGGCAGCATTTTCGTGCCCTATGCGGGCCGGATCAAGGCGGCGGGCAACACGCCCGATCAGTTGCGCGAGATTATCACCCGCAAGCTGGATGCCCAGACCCCGGACCCGCAGGTCGTGGTTCAAAGGCTGGCAGGCGACGGTTCGTCCGTCAGCGTGATGGGCGGCGTTGGCGCGCAGGGCGTCTATCCGATCGAAGGCGCGACGCGCAACCTGACCTCGATGCTGGCCAAGGCCGGCGGTATCACCATCGAGCCCGAGGTCGCACAGATCAAATTGACGCGTGGCGGCAAGACCGGCACGGCGTGGCTGGCCGATCTTTACGCAAATCCGCGCTCGGATATTGCGCTGAGGCCGGGCGACCGGATTTTCGTGGAGCAGGATCGGCGGTCCTTTACCGCGCTTGGGGCGACCGGCACCCAGACCCGCGTTCCCTTTACCAGCCAGAAATTGAGCGCCATCGAAGCCATCGCGCAGGTAGGCGGGCTGAAGAGCAGCCTTGCCGATCCGACCGGCGTATTCATTTTCCGCGACGAACCGGCAGAGATTGCCAATGCGCTGTTGGGGCGCAGCGACCTGCAAGGCAGCCAGCGCTTTGCCTATGTTCTGGACCTGACCGAACCCAACGGCGTTTTTCTGGGTCGTGATTTCGTCATCCGCGACGGGGACACCGTTTACGTGACCGAGGCGCCCTTTGTGCAGTGGAACAAGTCCCTCAGCGTTCTGAACAGCGGTCTGGCCACCGGTAGCAGCATCAAGACCGTTTCGGGCGGCTGATCCGTGCCGGACCCGCGCGGCGATCTGGCTGACGGCGGGTATCGCCAAAATCTGTACGTCTTCACCGGCGGTTTTCTGTGGAACCGACAGGTTCGCCGGATTTTGGCGCTGGCGGGGTACGACCTGAAAATCAGTCTGCCAAGACGAGGCGCCGACCGGGTTGCCGTCTGGGGCCGGACGCCGCGGTCAGGGCGCGGTCGCGCGGTCGCACGCTGGCGCGATGCCGGGATCGTCACGGTCGAAGACGCTTTCCTGCGCTCGGTGCGCACGGGGCGGGCGGGCGCGCCGCCAATGGGATTGGTGATCGACACCCAAGGTGCCTATTTCGACTGCAATCAGGCCAGCGATCTGGAGGACCTCCTGAATTTCGCGGCGCTGGATGACCCGGCGCTGCTGGCGCGGGCCGAAGGGGGAATCCAGGCGATCCGCCGCGCGGACCTATCGAAATATAACGCGCATGATCCGGCGCTTGCGATTGATGCGACGGATTACGTGCTGGTCATCGACCAGACCGCGGGCGACGCTTCGATCCGGTACGGCGGTGCCGACAAAGCCACATTTGCCGCGATGCTGGCGGCGGCAAGGCGGGAAAATCCGGACAGCAAAATCCTGATCAAGACCCACCCTGAAACCACAGCCCGCTTTCGCAGGGGCCATTTCACCACGGCGGATCAGGACGCGCGGACCGAATTGATCACCGCCCCGGTGTCGCCGCAAAGATTGCTGGCAGGTGCCAGCCGCGTCTACTGCGTCACGTCGCTGATGGGGTTCGAGGCGATCATGGCCGGTCACCGCCCGCGTGTTTTCGGCAAGCCGTTCTACGGTGGCTGGGGTTTGAGCGACGACGAAACCCCCCCGGCACGGCGGGCCCGAAAACTGTCCCGCGCCGCATTGTTCGCCGGTGCCATGCTGATTTATCCGGTCTGGTACGACCCCTATCGCCGCAGATTGTGCGAATTCGAAACCGTTGTCGAGAATCTTTCCGCACAAGCGCGGGCATGGCGTGAGGATCGTCATGGTTACGTGGCGCTGGGTATGCGCCTCTGGAAACGCCACCCGCTGCGTCGCTTTTTTGCCGGTCCCGGTACGCGGATCACGTTTCGGGAACAGCGGCAGGTGGCGGGTGCAACGGGGCGGCCTGGCCTCGTCTGGGCCGGCAAGGAAACCGATGGCATCCATCGCGCGTTTCGATCGGCGGGACAGCGTCTTGGCCGCGTCGAAGACGGCTTTCTGCGCTCGCGCGGGTTGGGGGCTAACCTGGTGCCGCCGCTGTCACTGGTCGTGGATGATCTGGGCATCTACTATGATCCCACCCGCGAAAGTCGGTTGGAAAGGCTGTTGAACGAGGCCGGCGATCTGACCGATACGGAACTGGCGCGCGCGAAAAAGCTGCGGGCGGGGCTGATTTCGGGCGGTGTAAGCAAATACAATATCGGCGCGCGGGAAATCGGCGCGGCATGGCCACGTGACCAGACCCGGATTCTGGTGCCAGGTCAGGTCGAAGATGACGCGTCGATCCGCCTTGGCGCCGGCGATATTCGGCGCAACATCGATCTGCTGGCGCGAACCCGCGTCGAAAATCGGCACGCGTTCATCGCCTACAAGCCGCATCCGGACGTCGAGGCCGGACTGCGCATCGGTGCGATTGACGATCGTGACGCACTGGCCCATGCCGACGTCGTTTTGCGCGGAACCGATGCCATCGCCGCAATAAATGCGTGCGACGCGGTCTGGACCATCACCTCGCTGCTGGGATTTGAGGCCCTGTTGCGCGGCAAGGCCGTCACCTGTCTGGGAACGCCCTTTTACGCTGGTTGGGGCCTGACCGATGATCTGGGCCCCGGGCTTGCGCGGCGGGTGGGAACGCCGTCGCTGGCGGCGATGGTCCACGCGGTTCTGATCGCCTATCCGCGCTATTTCGATCCGGTCACCGGTCTGGCCTGCCCACCGGAAGTCCTGGCCGAAAGATTGGCCGGGGGGCGGGTGTTTGCCGGTGGATTGGGCATCAGATTGCTGGCCAAGGCGCAGGGGGCATTTGCGACATTCGCGCCGTTCTGGCGAGGGCGCGGTTGCCGCTTCGCGGCGATCCGAGGCTCCGCCGGGGATATTTGAGCCAAGCGGAATGCCCAAGGTCAGTCTTTTCGCCAGACCGAGATCACGTCGGCCCCGATTTCGCGAACTTCATGCAGGCCGAAGCGCTCGTATTCCGCCAGCGCCGTTGGCGCAAGGGGGGCCACCGCGGGGATGGCATCGGCGCCCAGCGCGAGCCCGGCACCAAAGACCACCACTTGATCGACCGCGCGCGCGCTCAGCAACGCCGCTGCCATCTGCCCGCCGCCTTCGCAGAAAACCCGGGTAATTCCGCGTGCGGCCAACGCGCTCAGCACCGTGCGGATATCCGGACGCCCGTTCCGATCCGCCGCGCAGGCGATCGGGTCACCGCCCAGCGCCCGCCACGCAGCAATTTTCGCCGGCGGTGCCGAGCGCGTGTGGCAAGGCCAGACCGGGTTGTCGCGGGCACTTTGGCCCAGTTGCCCGTTCGTCGGTACGGACAGCCGACTGTCACAGATCACCCGCACCGGTTGACGCCGCGTGCCCAGCCCGCGCACATTCAACATCGGGTCATCGGCAATCGCGGTGCCGGCACCGATCAACACCGCGTCATGCACCGCGCGCAGATAATGACCGTGGCGCCGCGCCGCTGCGCCGGTGATCCACCGGCTTTCGCCCGTGCCCGTCGCGATCCGTCCGTCCAGCGACGTGGCGAGTTTGAGGGTTACCAGCGGACGGTCCTTCTGGATGCGCTGCAGAAACCCGGCGTGGTCACGCGTCGCCCGGCGTGCCAGACATCCGGTTTCAACGGCAATCCCCGCACGGCGCAAAAGCGAAATGCCCTTGCCTGCCACCCGCGGATCGGGATCCTGAATCGCGATGACGACCCGCGCGACCCTGGCCATGATCAGGGCGTCCGCGCAGGGCGGCGTCTTCCCGTGATGCGCGCAGGGCTCCAGTGTGACGAAGGCGGTGGCGTCACGCGCGCGTGCACCTGCCTGGGCCAGCGCCATCGTCTCGCCATGGGGTACGCCGCCGGGGCCGGTCCAGCCACGCCCAACGACATGGCCATCTTTCACGATCACGCAACCGACCGCCGGATTGGGCCAGGTCTGCCCCAGATTTCGGCGGCCCAGCGCCAGCGCCAGTTCCATCCAGCGTCGATCTGCCGGATCGCAGGCCATGGTCAGTCGTCAGAAGGGTCGGGCGGGCGTAGTTCGGACACGAAATCCTCGAAGTCATCCGCCGCCTGAAAGTTCTTGTAAACGCTGGCAAACCGCACATAGGCAACCGTGTCGATCCGGGCGAGCGATTCCATCACGATCTCGCCGATCTTGTCGGACTGGACATCGGTGTCGCCAAGGCTCTCCAGTCGCCGCACGATGCCCGAGATCATGTGGTCGATCCGCTCTGGGTCGATCGGGCGTTTCTGCAGCGCAATCCGGATCGAGCGTTCCAGCTTGTCGCGGTCGAATTCCTCGCGTTTGCCGTTTTTCTTGATCACCACGAGGTCGCGCAATTGCACCCGTTCATATGTCGTGAAACGCCCCGCGCAGGCCGGGCAGGCGCGGCGGCGGCGGATCGCGATATGATCTTCAGCCGGGCGGCTGTCCTTGACCTGGGTGTCGATGTTTCCGCAAAACGGGCAGCGCATTTTTTGGGTTCCCCTGAAAATAACTCGGCTGGCTGGGCGCACTATACGCAGGCTTCAAACCTTTGTGTAGGCCCTTTTCCCAAACACCACATGCTGCCTTGACCCCAAAGATATATTGCCGCTAAGCCTTGGGCGGCAACGAGGTGGATCATGCTTAAATCCGGCGGATTATGGGCGCTTGTTCTTGGATTTGGCGTGCTGCATCTGGGTGCCGCGTGGCTGTTGCCGTTGTCCGAGGACGAAGCCTATTACACGCTGTGGGCGAGCGTGCCGTCGGTGGGTTATTACGACCATCCGCCGATGATCGCTTGGTGGATATGGCTGGGGCAATGGCTGACGCAGGGGGCGTTTTGGGGCGTGCGTTTGTTGCCGGTTCTGGCATCGGCGCTGATCACGTTGCTTACGTGGCGCATGGCGTGGGTGATCTCCAAGGATCGCGGGATCGCCTTTCGGGCGGCCCTTTGGCAGAGCGCGATGGTGCCGTTTGCAGCGCTGGGATTCGCCGCCACGCCGGACGCACCGTCGATTTTGTTCTGGGTGGCCGCGATCTGGGCCGTTGCCGAGGTCGCAAACGGCCGGTCCGCGCATTGGTGGTTGTTGGTGGGCCTGTTTGCCGGTCTCGGGGTTTTGTCCAAATTCACCAACTTCTTTTTCGGTCTTTCACTGGTGATCTGGTTGCTGGCAACCCGCGAGGGGCGTGGCTGGTTGCGGGTCTGGCAGGTCTGGGCCGGGGCGGCGGTCGGGGTGTTGGTGCTGCTGCCGTTTTTGTGGTGGAACCTGCGAAACGACTGGATCGGGTTTGAACGGCAATTCGGGCGGGTCGGGTCCGGCGGAAACGTGGACCTTGGTGATTTCGCGCTTTTTTGGCTTTCGGTGGTCTTGTTGGTCACACCGCTGATATTCTGGCTGGTGCTGCGGGCGTTGCGGTCGGGGCGCGTGTCCGGATATCTGATCTGGCTGACCGCTCCGATCGTCATCTACCTGACGTGGCATGGGCTCAGGTCGCTGGCGGGCGGGCAGTGGATCGCGCCGATATTTCCGGTGCTGGCGGTCATGGCCGCGCTGGGTATGCCCAGGGGGTGGACGATGCGTTGGGCGGCCCCGGTGGGGTTTGCCCTGGCGCTGGCGACTTTCGCGGTTGCCTTCTGGCCGGGGCGGGCATTGATCGGCGGGCATAATCCGTCAACGCAAATCCGGGGCTGGGACGCGGTGATCCGGGATATCAGGACGGTCGCGGCCGAAAATGACGCCGTCTGGATCGCGACCGATGCCTATGGCTTGACCGGGCAACTGACGCATTATCTTGCCGGGTACGATCTGCCGGTGCGGTCCGTAAGCGAACCGTGGCGTTATCTGTTTCTGCCGGATATCCCGGAGCGGTTTTGCACTGCGGTCGGTCTGTTCATATCACGCAAGGATTTCCCCGACGGCAATCCCTATTTCGACCATGTGCGCAAAGGGCCCGATCTGGCGCGGCGCGAGGGGCCCAGCGTGCTGATGCGCTATCAGACAGCGGTCGTCAGCGGGTTGCGGGGTTGTGAAATATCGAACTGATGGCGGGATTTCGGTTTTCGGCATGACCGCGAATATGGCTTGCAGAACGAGAATTCCCGCTTAGCGTGGCGCGATGGAACCGAATTCAGACCAAGATGGTATTGCGAATGCCGAATTGCGCAAGATGCTTGCCGCGCTGCACGCGGCCGGTGAACAACCTTTTGATCGGGCCAATCCGATCCCGGCGATCGTCAACCACTCGGCGGAATTCTTCGAACACGAGCGCAAGGCCGTCTTTGCGGCGGAATGGATTTGCCTTGGACGCACAGACGAGATTGCGGATGCCGGCGATTTTCTGACCGGGGAAATCGCGGGCGTGCCGGTGCTGGTTGTGCGGAATGCAGAGGGGGGCATCGGCGGCTTCGTCAATGCCTGCGCGCATCGCTTCGCCTGCCTTGTGCCGGACGCGACCGGCAACACAAAGCGGTTCACCTGCCGGTATCATGCATGGACCTATGATCTGAAAGGCGACCTGATCCGCGCGCCGCACATGGAGATGAAGGCCGGGTTCGTACGTTCCGCGCACGGTTTGCGCGCGCTTTGCACCGAGATATGGGAGGGGTTCGTCTATATCTGCCTTGCACCGGCTCCGAGCGAAACGGTGGCACAAGCGCTGGCACCTTTGCGCGACAATGTCGTGGGGCGATACGACATGGCCGCATACCGGACCGTGCTGCGCGAGACGATGGTCTGGAACGCCAACTGGAAAAACCTGATCGAGAATTTCACCGAAAGCTATCACGTCCCGATTGCGCACAAGAAGACCTTTGCCAAGCACAAGAAGCCGCTGGATGATTACGTTTGTGGCGAGGACAGCGATCATTACGCGTGGCACCGCGCCCCTCAGGCGGCGGATTCCGGGGCCGGGGCCGCCCATCCCGACAATACGCGGCTGACCGGCGAATGGCGGCGGATGATGATCGATTTCTGTGTATTCCCGTGCCATCTGGTGACGCTGATGCCGGATTATCTTTGGTGGATTTCGGTGCAACCCATCGCGGTCGACCAGTTTCAAGCGACATGGGGGGTTGCCGTGCCGCCCGAGGTGCTTTCTGATATTGCGCCCGAGGATTTTGAACGGTGGCGGGCGGACCTGCTGGCCTATATGAATATTGCCAATGACGAGGACAAGGTGCTGGTCGAGGCATTGCACCGGGGTAGCGCCTCGACCATTTTACCAGCCGGTACGTACCACCCGATCGAGCGTAATCTCTGGCAATTCACCCGTTATCTGGCGCGGGTCTGCGGACGGCAGTGAACCCGGCATGCGGGTCGACACCCAACGTGATAAACTGCCCCGAATGCGCGGTACGGGCGCAGGGTCCTCCGGTCCCTTTGGGTCCGGTCTCTGACCCTGTCATGCGCGCGATTCAGATCGCGGGCTGCTGTTTATGTCGCGGTGTTCCGCGCGGCATTTATTGCGCCGTGGTTCTTGGTCGTGTCGCACCCGCGGGGTGGTGTCTTGCCGGGCGATTTGACGAATGCGATCCCCGATGTAGGTCGGACAATTGTCCGAACTACTGATCCAGGAACGATCTCAACTTCCGCGAACGGCTCGGATGTTTCAGCTTACGCAGCGCCTTGGCTTCGATCTGCCGGATACGCTCGCGGGTCACGCTGAATTGCTGGCCGACTTCTTCCAGCGTGTGGTCGGTATTCATGCCGATGCCGAACCGCATCCGCAGCACGCGTTCCTCGCGCGGGGTCAGAGACGCCAGCACGCGGGTCGTGGTTTCCTTCAGGTTCCCCTGGATGGCGCTTTCCAATGGCAGCACCGCATTCTTGTCCTCGATGAAATCGCCAAGCTGTGAATCTTCTTCGTCCCCGATCGGGGTTTCGAGGCTGATCGGTTCCTTGGCGATTTTCATCACCTTGCGGACCTTTTCCAGCGGCATCTGCAACTTTTCGGCCAGTTCTTCGGGCGTGGGTTCGCGCCCGATTTCATGCAACATCTGGCGGCCCGTACGCACCAGCTTGTTGATGGTTTCGATCATGTGAACCGGAATACGGATGGTGCGGGCCTGATCGGCGATCGAACGCGTGATCGCCTGGCGGATCCACCAGGTCGCGTAGGTCGAGAATTTGTAACCGCGCCGGTATTCAAACTTGTCGACCGCCTTCATCAGGCCGATGTTGCCTTCCTGAATGAGGTCGAGAAACTGAAGACCACGGTTGGTGTATTTCTTGGCGATGGAGATGACCAGCCTGAGGTTCGCCTCGACCATTTCCTTTTTGGCCAGACGCGCCTCTTTCTCGCCCTTCTGCACCTGATTGACGATGCGGCGATACTCCGAAATATCGACGCCGACATATTGCCCGACCTCGGCCATCTCGGCGC
>Ga0209992_10004477_pt1 | contig 10964 bp, 11 predicted proteins | sample 2SBtaG_2_FD_182564 | JGI IMG/M metagenome (GOLD analysis project Ga0209992, IMG submission 182564) | Deep subsurface microbial communities from Kolumbo volcano to uncover new lineages of life (NeLLi) - 2SBTROV12_ACTIVE470 metaG (SPAdes)... | ecosystem: Environmental > Aquatic > Marine >... | reverse complement strand
TATCGGTGCCGATTATTTAAACGTTGCCGATGGGATTACCACCATTGGTGGAACTGACACATCACAACTGCGATTCCTTAACGCGGCAGGAACGCTAAGGTCGTTTCTTACGCTTAACAGCATATCGCTAGAAATCGACACTGACAGTGCCGTAATTTTTAGTCCCAACAACTCTGAAAAAGCTAGAATAGATGACACTGGCCGACTTGGACTAGGCACAGCATCACCACACGACTACTACTCAGGTTCAAACAAGTTGGTAGTTGCGAACACGGGTGGTGGCACTGGAATGTCCATTGTCACAAACAACACCAGTGGTGGCCGAATAGATTTTGCCGAAGGTACGTCGGGGGCAGAACAGTATCGGGGAACTGTTGCTTATCAACACGCCGCAACGGAAGCCAGCGGCTATCTAAGACTGGAATCTACTGGTTTCCTAAGAGTAAAAACTGGAGGTTTCGTTCGGCTCAGGGTAGAAGAAGATGGAATTACCTGTATTGGCCGAGAGAGCGGGGACGCGAGCACCGTTACTGGGCATCAGTTTTACCAAAGCGGTGCCTACTACAACTACCATAATACAGGGGAAGTGGTACGGTGGTACAATACTTCCAACGGAAACGATGTAGGAAGCATTGACATAAGCACGACTGCCACTGCCTACAACACTTCATCTGATCGAAGACTAAAGGAAAACATTGAAACGTCTGATCCCTCTGGCTCACTGATTGATAGCATTGAAATTGTAAAGCACGATTGGATCTCTTCAGATAATCATGTCCGCTACGGCGTCGTCGCCCAAGATCTTTTTGAAGTGCTTCCTGAAGCAGTGTCACAGGGAACAGGCGGCGACCTTGTAGACGGCGATCTTGTAGACGACGAGTCTTCACAACCAATCAAGCAAGTCTGGGGCGTTGACTACTCGAAACTTGTGCCACTACTAGTGAAAGAAGTGCAAGATCTAAGAATTCGCGTAACAGAGTTGGAGGCGTAAGATGACGCTTACATGGCAAGTAGACGGTATGACTGTAGATAAGTCTTTAGACGGTCTAACTGATGTAGTCACCTTCGTGCAATGGCGTTTAGTTGGCGAAGACGGCACTTATGTAGACTCTGCCGGAGAGACGGTTCCCAATGTAGCCAGTGTGTACGGATCACTGCGTGTAGGGGAACCGAACCCAGACGACTTTACGCCGTATGCGGACTTAACGGAAAGTGCCGTGCTTACATGGGTTCAGACAAGGTTTGATTCAGAAATGGTGCCGTCTAAAAATCCAGACAACCCAGAAGAGATGATATCAAAAACCGAACTCTACGAGAGGTTGGTTGAAAATGAATTAGAAGAAAACGCTCACCCCACAACCGATAACCCAGCTTTGCCTTGGGACGAGGATGATGGAGAGTGACGTGACTACTCTAATGTCTTTACTTGCCATACCAGCCGCAGCAGGGGCCGCTTATGGTGGGGTGAAGGCAGGACTAAATGGGGCTAAACAGTCGATCGCACAGATAGAAAGAATCGTTACCAGTTTGGATAACAAAGTTGACGATCACGGTGAGAGAATTACTGTATTAGAGGTAGAAACGCGCAATTTAAAAGAGGACAAAAAAGCATGAGCGCCACTAAAGAAGCAGAAATGTTAATTCAGCCTAAAGACAAGGTTGAGCTGACAGGAGAACAGGCACAAATCTGGCGACAGGTTTTTGCTGAACGAAAGCAAATCCAAGAACACGCCCAGGCGTTAGATCAAAAGATTCACACGATGATGGCTGCTGCGGGATGGGCAGGACAAAATATCGTCGAGGGTGACTTAGGTGAAGAACCGTATTTTGTGCTAGAGCGTGTACCTGACGAGTGAGTAGATGGCTAGGCCCCAATACATCAATCTACAATTCCGGCCCGGACTGTTTAAGAATGGCACCGTTTATCAAGCCCAAGGGCGTTGGTACGATGCCGATCTTATGCGATGGAGCAATGGTGCTATTGGTCCGATCGGTGGTTGGCGTAGATGGGGTGAAAGCACTACAGCTGTAACAGGTGTTCCAAGAACAGCAGTTACTTGGATGGACAACTCCAACAACAGATGGATTGGTGTTGGGTCTGCCAGCAAGCTTTATGTGTACGATTCAGCAGCCAGTATATATGACATCACGCCTACGGGTTTTACTGCTGGAACTACTGATGCCGATCCAAACACAGGTTACGGCGATTGGCTATACGGCAAATCGACATATGGTGACCAGCGCCCCGACTTAGGAATCCCCTCTCCGGCAACAATATGGTCGTTTGCCATGTGGGGCGAAGACCTGACGGGATGCACCCCTGACGACGGCAAGCTGTATCAGTGGGACACAAGTGTCGGCACAGGTACTAAAGCCGCCCAGGTTTCTAATTCGCCAGAATACATTACCGCTACAGTTGTCACACCTCAACGCATACAGATGTGTTTTGGAGGCGTAGCCAATGGCGGCTCAGAAGCAAACGCAGACAGGCGCAAAGTTTTTTGGTCGGACTCAGAAAACAACACTACTTGGTCTGCAACTGCTACAAACCTAGCGGGCGATCATTTAATTGAATCTACCGGAGACTTGCTAGGCGCTATCATTGTGCGTGGTCAAATTTTGATTTTTACCACTGCTGATGCCCACACAGCGACCTTTGTAGGTCTGCCCTATGTCTATCAGTTTGACAACGTAGGCGGCGATTGTGGGCCTGTCTCGATGAACGCTGTAGCAGTTGCAAACAACACTGCTTATTGGATGGGCCGTAACGCAAACGGATTCTTTGTGTACGACGGATACACAAGAAGTATCCCGTGCGATGTTGAAGAATTTGTTATGAATAACATGAACGAAGGCCAATCAAGCAAAACTGTTGCGTGGCATAACAGTCTGTATTCAGAAATTATTTGGTTTTATCCAAGCGACTCTGAAATAGACTCGTATGTCAGTTATAACTACCTAGAAAACCATTGGTCGGTAGGAACACTTGCTCGCACAGCAGTAACAAGCCGTGGAATTTTTGCATTCCCTATCTTGTTTGATTCGTCAGGTAATCCATATGAACACGAAGTCGGTGGAACGTATACAGATGTTGATGGCACTACTAAAACGCCTTATGTGGAATCTGGGCCAATACAGCTTGGTGCTGGAAACGAAGTGTTGTCAGCGACATCGTTAATTCCAGATGTTACAGCCTTGGGGGACATTACTACAACTTTTTACACTAAGCTCTACCCTACGGATAGCGACACTAGTCATGGGCCGTACACAATGACTGCACCTACCCCTGTACGGTTTACAGGCAGAAGTGTAAGAATGCGTTGCACATCAAATTCAGCGAATTCGTGGAATGTCGGCATTCCAAGACTTGAGCTGAAACCGAACGGTAGACGATGAGCACGTCAGGAGCGTCAGGCTCGTCCCGGTTGCGGTTGTCGCCGCCTACTAAGGTTTATGACGCTGTAGGAGAATCAAACCGAAATCTGGCTTTAGAGTTAGCCGATCGAGCAAACTTAAAACGATTTGAAGATGTTGATTTAGCTAATAACGAAAGATTGATCTTGGTCAGCGCTAATGGCACACGTTATAGTGTAGTAGTGTCTAATGCTGGCGTATTAAGCACAACGGCAATATGAAATCAACAGAACAGAACGGGTTTAATGAAGCATGGGCGCGTAGTACGCCGTTTATTGAAAAAGCGTTAGCAAAAAGCGGCAGAGAATACACTGTCGAAGATGTTTTACGACAAGTGCAGGACAATCATGCAATTTTTTTCCCTGTGGAAAACGGAGCAGCCGTGTTCAAGGTTGCATTGTACCCTCAGCGAAGAATGTTGCGGATATGGCTGTATGGCGGCACAACAGACACAGGCAGAGCGAATCTAGACGCAATCATGGAGGCAGCAGATTATTATGCCGCAGAGCATGAATGTGACGGAATCGAGCTGGTCGGTCGAAAAGGTTGGGAAAAAGTTTTACGCCCTTATGGGTACGAGTATAAGAGCGTAACGCTCATCAAGGATTTAGGAGAATAGAATGGGTGGTGGTCAAAGCGAAGATGTAATGGAAAACCTTGAGGTTACATCGGCAACCAAAACAGATCCATTAACAGCGGGACGGCAAACTCAATTATGGCAACAGGCTCAGAAATTTGCCGCTCAAAGCCCTTTCCAAGCTCAATATGGTGGAATGACTCCTGGGTTTACCCCCATGCAACAACAAGCCCAAAATTATTTAGGTACAGCGATTTTAGGCGATCAGTATTCAGCACCAAACTTAGGGTTTACCAACTATGCTCGACCTTCAAGTGGAGACGCGGCACCAGATTGGTCGTGGCAAAACTCAGGTGCGGGCAATTTTATTGGTGACGGGACAGAAACGGACCCGACGCTAGGGCCTACAAACCCAACCGTGCCTCCACCCCCAGTGCCTGGTGGCCCTCCGGGTGGCGATCCTTCAGTCCCCCCGCCGATTGGTGGTGGTCCGTCAATCCCGCCACCACCGGGTGTTCCAACACCTCCGGGTGGTACAACAAAACCGGGCGACGTAAACATGGCATTGGTTGGAATGGACGCATCATTGCTTAGGTCGCCTTCAGCAACTACGCCAGCAGCAAAAGAAGCTGAAATGGCACGGTTTATGAGTAACTCACAAATAAACCCTGTTACTGGTCAACGGGAAATGATAGGGGGGACCGCAGACGTTTTAGGAGGCGATAGGTCAAGAACAGTAGACCAAATGGCTGTGCCAACAGATCCAATGGCAGGAATTAAATACGCCGACTCTCGTTTTGGCTACGCAAAGGCACCCGCTGGACCAGATTTTATGCCCCAGCCTGTTAACCCGTCAATGCCTGAGACGCCACCAGATATAGCACCTCCTCCTCCGGGCATACCCGCACCTCCGGGCGGTGGCTACTTGGGTCCAGGTGACGTTTCTAGTGCCCAAGGTGTTGGCATGGGCGAAATGGATCAAGGCGCATTAGCCACAAAGAAGATGTTGCAAGAGGAAGGAATAGAAAAAGCCGTAGCTGGGTCTATTTTTGATGACCCCAGAAGCATAGATCAGTACATGAACAAGTTAGGTACTGATGCGGCTGTAGCAGACATTACACAAGATTACGAGCGTCTTAAAAACCAAGCAATGGCAAAACAAGCTGGTGCAGGATCGTTTGGTTCTCGAAAAAGCGTAGAAGATGCTGGACTTGCTGGGGACTATTTGCGGACTGTTGCTATGGCAAAGGGCGCTGGTTACGACCGAGCAGCGGCAAGAATGGATGACGCCGCAAAAGCTAGAACAAGTGCAAACCTAGCTAATTTGCAAGCACAGCAAGCGTTTCGTGCTCAGCAAATAGGGGCAGCAGATCAGTTGTCTGGATTAGGAAAGAGAAGGCAGGACGCTACGTTTAATGCCGCGCAACAATTAGCTGATGCTGGCAGAGAACAGCAAATGACACAGGTGCAACAACAGGCGTTCGATTACGAACAATGGTTGCGAGGACAACAAGGTGGCGCTGATGAATTAAGCTTTATGAAAAGCATGATTCCCGGAGGCGACCAGTTTACCTACGGACAAAAGCCAGACAGGCTGAGTCAATTAATAGGCTTAGGTGCTACAGGCGCATCATTCTTTGCTAGTGATGCACAAATGAAAGAAAACATCAAGTCAGTAGGCACAAAGAATGGCTTAAACATTTACGAGTTTAACTACCTCGGTCAGCCTACTCGATGGCGCGGTGTAATTGCCCAAGAGGTGATGAAAACACGCCCAGACGCAGTAAGAGAGCGTAACGGTGTGCTTTCAGTGAATTACGATGCGCTTGGCATTGCTATGGAGCTGGTGTAATGCCTCATATACCTGGACACTTGCCAAAGCCCTTTAATCCCGGCGATCGTCGATTGATTGGCATGGGTGCATTTGATCCTGGCTTGGCGGCACGCCCGATAAGACGGCCATTGCCACCATTTTTGTCAGTTAACGACCGTCTTTCTCCAATCAATACGCCAGAAGCAAACGTAAACCTTGGCGCTGACCCATCGTTACGGCAATTTCACCCTTTGTTTCGGCAAAAGCCTATTTCTGGCGAAGGTTTGCTGTCACAAAACAACCGTTTTACGTTATTTAATACGCCCGCCCAAGACTTTCGATCGCCTGTAGATTTTCAGGACTATAAGCCAACAGGACTAAGTGCTATTAGTTCGTACATACAAAGGCATGGTAGTCCCCAATTCCGCGATTATGGCCCAACACCAGCTGGCAGAAGTTCTGCGTCTGAGCGTCCGTTTAATTTAACGCCTGGGCTTGCGGGTACGACTCATTCCAATGGGTTGTACCAGGGAGAGCTAGGCATAACGCCAGAACGGGCTGGTATGCTAATACATGGCGCAACAGGAGAATCACAACAAAGCTCTCAAGCACCAAGTGGGGCACAAGGCAGTGGTGAGCCAACGGTGGCAGAATTGATTGCTCGTTTGAATCCAGAGCAAACGCCGCAAAACCCCTTGGCACGGCCTTCGCCCAACGCAAATGCCACAAACAGGGTCAATAGCTGGACCGCAATTAGAAGTGGGTGCGGGAATGCCAGACCAAATAGATCAAATAGATGTGCCAGAAACAGACTTTAATGCTGGTCAACCTAGCTTTTTAGATAAAATTGGCGGGTTCTTTAAGCGTCCTGGTATGCAGGATGCGTTATTGGCTGCTGGCGCGGCAATGATGTCAGGCAGAGACGCTCAAGGCAACGCATACACTGATCCATTCCAAGGTATTGGAGCTGGTTTAACAGCTGGGGCACAAGCTTACAAAGCCGATGAGCTTGACCGTCGCGTCGAAGAAGATCGAGACGTTTTAGAACAACGTCGCGAACAAGCAGAAACATCTATTAAAAAATTGATGAAAGGCAGGACAGATGAAGAAATTGCTGCTGTTATGGCAATTTCAGCGGCGGGCACACCAGAAGCTCTGGCAACAGCAGTTCAATTAGCAAGAGAATATGCTGATGACCAGAAACTTCGTACCGTGTTTGGGCAGGGCGAAGGCAGGTATCTGACTCCTGAGCAGCTAGAAATTGCGACGATTTATGAAGGCGACGAGCGAGCAAACTACCTTGCTGGAATAGACCAAACAGAAGGCAGAGCCGCCGCAATAAGGTCAATACGTCCCGACCTTGGCGATGACGTTGTAGAGATGATAGCCAGCTCTGGTGAGCAAGTAACCGACAGGTTTATGAGCCGAAATGATGGCTATGTTGTTGTTGAAAGCGGCAATGGTATGTCTAGACTAGTAGATACTAGATTTGGTGCTGAAGACCCGATTGGCGATCCGTTTGGGGAAGTCGATATTAGCGTTGGAAACATCTACTTGCAGCGCGAAAAACTCGAACAAGAAGGAGTCGGTCGTGTTTATGACGAAATTGAAGAAGAATACCGACAGTTAAGACCACAGCTGTTTGCATTAAATGACTTTGAAAAAGCTATTGACCTTTTGGAGCCAGGCGAAGCTTATCTAGGGCCGTTGTCAGACATACAAAGACAATTTGCACGATATACAGATAACGACCGAGCTGTTCCGACCGAAGTATTAGACAAAATCCTTATTGGTCTTGGAATGGGTTCTTTAGAAGACTTAAAGGGTTCAATTAGTGACAAAGATTTAGAGTTAGCATTAAGACGAGCCGGACAAACAGGTGATTTGCGTGCATCCCTGCAAGAATTAATGCGGACAGAAATTGAAAAAACTAAAACACAGCTTAATGCTCACAACGAAAAAGTAGATCGTTTAGAACAATACAATCTGCCAGAATGGGATGCTTGGAAGCTTAACATAGAAGATGTTGAGCGTTGGTCTGGACGATCAACTGGTCGCGTAGACCCAACAAGCGTAACTGTTGTAGACGCAGAAGGAACGCGCTAATGGATCAAGAATTAGCCGTAGGAACGATCGTAAGGACTGCTGACGGCAGACGAGCGCGTGTTACTGGTTACGACGAGCAAGAACGTCTCATGGTAGAGTATTTAGATACTGCTCCTGCCGTAGATGAATCTGCTTCATTGCCCCCCGTATCGTTAGGCGCAGTTAGCGAAGGTGGCGTTAAAGATTTTGGCAGAACTGCGTTGCAAGGTTTGTCTTTTGGGTTTAGTGACGAGGCCAGAGGGCTTGGGTCTGGACTTGCTAGTCTGGCAAGGGGAGGAACTTTTGGAGAAGGCTACAGTGAAGGTGTTGAAGCTGAACGAGCAGCTTTGCAAGCATACCGAGAACGGAATCCTCTTGCCGCCCTTGCTGCCGAAGGTCTTGGTGGAGTAGCTACCGGATTTGGCGTTGCGGGTGGATTACGAGCATTGCCTGGGCTTGCTCGACTAGCTCGCGGAGGTTCTGCTACGGGAAAACTTGGTCGCGCTCAGGGGGTCCGGGCGGCGCAAGTAGGGCAGACTGGCGGCGGGACTGCTGGTCGCGCACTTGGTAGCCTTGACCCAAGAACATCCGCAGTGGCTTTAGGAGCCACTGAAGGGGGAATATACGGTTTTGGAGCTGGTGAAGATTCTCTAAAGCAGAGGCTTACTGGTGCTGCAATAGGTGGTGCTGCTGGTGGCATAGCTGCACCTGTAATGACAGGCGCAATGGCATTGGCGGGTAAGGGTAAAGGGTTTTTAAGCGATGTCGTAGCTGGTCAGAGAGGAGTCAAAGGAGCAGCAAGTCGGCAAGCAAAAACCGACGAAATGATGGCAGAATCGCTAATGCGCGAAGCGCCAACAGAGTTCACACAAAAAGGTCAGCAGTGGTTACAGACAGCTCGCCGTGTTGTAGATGATGTAAATGCTGGCCGAACCCCCGTAAAGGCGGGAACCGGACGGCGATATACTGCTGATGAAATAGATGCTTTTAAAAAAGGATTGCGTGATTATCAAGAATCTGGACAATCAGCAATAGTAGCTGGTCTGTTAGGCAAAGCTTCAGATGCAATCGAGCGTGATCTTACACCGAACTTAAACACCCCACGGTTGCTTGCTGATGTTACCGAAGATTTTTCTGCTACAGCAGCACAGGTGACGGGTCAAGGTGGTGACGAAGTTCAAAAACTAAGAACAAAATTGAATTCCGGCCCGCGTGGAAATCAAACACAATCTAGCTTAAACGATTTAAATGAAGCGGCGCAATTAGATCGAAACATTGGCGGTGTTAGGGCAAGACGGCAAGCTATTGAAACAGAAAAGAAAAACATTGCCAAAAAAGATTATGATGCTTTTTACGAAGCTCGTAATGATTGGGACACGATTATAGCAAGTGCCGGATCTGCCGAACGGCCTGGAGTAGTAGCTATTATGTCGCGTTTGCGAGATGCGACAAAACAATCTCCAGAATTGCGTCAAAGATTAGTTAATGCTTTTGCGGGTGTAGGTGAAGCCAAGGCTGCTTCTAGTGTTGCAAGGGAGGGTGTCGAAACGACGGGTCCACTTACGTTGCGCGAACTTTCGTCGCAATATGACGCAGAGCGTCTTGCAAGTGGGCGTGCTTTAGGCTTTAATGAAATTCTAGATGATGTTAGTAGGGCTAACCCTTCTGATTTCGATCAATTTAGAAGGGCTATTAAGCAAGCTAAAGACGAAGCGCATCTTGAAGGAAATTACGATCTTCGGGATAGCTTGAATCAAATTGTGGTCGCAATAGATGACGCTATTGCTGATACATCTACAGCATTTGCAGATGCTCGCAGAGGGTATCGAGCAAACATGAGAAGACTAGAGGCTTACGAAGATGGTGCGAATCTTAAAGACGTTACCACCGAAGACTTGCGGTTTTTACATGACAATCCTTGGACGCTAAGGAAACATTCTTCAATAGAAGGGCTGTCAGGCGATGAGGTAGCAGACATCCGAAAAGCGTTTAGAGAAGGGCATTTAAACTCTATTGCTGATGTTGCAGAAAAACTAGCAGAAGAATCAGACGCTAGAGGAGCAGATTTTGTTCGTCAGCAATACAAGCGCTTGTTTGACGGTCCAGAAGCGCCATTTGCAAGACACGTAGATGCGATCAACCCCGTTGCATTAAATCGCGTTGGTCAAAACTTGGATAGCCGATCGTTGTTAGCCCGCACGAATAAGCGTGCAAGCGACGTAGCAGAACGTGGCGGTTCGATTATTAAAGACGTTACTGCTGTAGAAGGGGCAGTCCCAGCGACAGCCGCACTATATGGTTTAGCCGGACAGTTTGGAGCTATGGGGCGAACAGGCGTTGCAAGCTTAATATACGGTACTAACGCACAGGAAAAATTTGCACAACATCTTGCCAAGCGATTAGGGCAAAAAGAATCAAGAGGTTTGTTAGACATGGTAGAAACGCTCAAGCGTACTGAACGCAACAGGGTCGGCGGTTTGTTGCGAGAGCGTGGTGCATCTGCTGGTGCAGCTGCATTAACACAACCGATGTCTGCTGATTTCTCGGCAACACTTCAAAACGAAAGAAGGTACAGGTAATTATGCCAGGTATAGGTGGTTACGGAAGAAAACCAACGCAAAGCAGCCCCGGTATGCGTAGACGATTGGGGATGACGATGAATCCTACTTCAAGCAAAACCACCCAATACGGTGACGTAAACACGGCTGGTCCCGTGCAAAAAACCATGATAGAAAAAGAAGTTGTCGAAGAATCGACAGAAGAACCGTCATGGCGTCGAGCATTGCGTGGTATAGGTACAGAGTTGATGCGCGGACAATATTAGTGTCGATCGTTTACCGTGGCGAACGGTTCAGTGGGTACAATCAACCTAAACGTACACGCGGCCACAAAACCAAATCTCACGCTGTCCTTGCTAAGTCTGGTGATACGGTAAGGCTGATACGGTTTGGTCAACAAGGCGTTAAAGGTGCTGGAAAAAATCCCAGAACTAAAGCTGAAAAAGCTCGTCGCGACAGTTTTAAAAAACGCCATGCCAAGAACATCGACAGAGGCAAACTGAGTGCGGCGTATTGG
>Ga0209992_10004476_pt1 | contig 10965 bp, 8 predicted proteins | sample 2SBtaG_2_FD_182564 | JGI IMG/M metagenome (GOLD analysis project Ga0209992, IMG submission 182564) | Deep subsurface microbial communities from Kolumbo volcano to uncover new lineages of life (NeLLi) - 2SBTROV12_ACTIVE470 metaG (SPAdes)... | ecosystem: Environmental > Aquatic > Marine > Volcanic... | reverse complement strand
GGTCGCAATTGCGGGAGTGGCGGTAAATATAGTGAACGTGATTACAGAAACTGCAGATGAGCGTACCTGGCGAACATTGCCTTCAACAATCAGTATCGGTCGGGCGTCACTACCGTCTGGAGATTATGAAGTGGGTATAAGAACCAGTAGCGGTGTGACGAATACTCAGGTCGTAAAGCTTCAGGGTGGTCATGCTGTGGTGGTGGTTCGTTTAATTGGGAATCAGGTGTTTTGGAGCCAATCCATTTAATAATAATGGGAATATTTCAGCGAAGGTTTTGTTGAAAAAGGAATATTTTTAAAATATTTGTGAATAATTACGTGGAATTCAACTCAGGTTCAGCTTTAATTGTCTAAAATAAGTTTCTTTATTTCGTCTGAAACAGATTCGATAGCAAGTTGGATTAAGCTTGGTTTTTGTAAAACTTAATATTGCGGGTAGACAAATAAAGATTTTTGTTCTTCAGAAAAAATTGAATTGGGGGGTAATATGCTAACAATACGCGTTCTTATTTGTATGAGCTTTTCGTTGTTTTTATTCGCTTGTGCTAACAATCAACCGATTCGGGCAAGTGGGCCAGGTAGCATTTATGCTCAGGTAGAAGAATTGGATCGAATGAAATATATTGAAGTGACTGATATGCGGGCAGTAAGGAAAAACGGACTACTCAACGTACAGTCAGAAATAACAAACCTGGATGATGATACTCAACAGATTCATTATCGTTATAAATGGCTTGATGGTGGTGGCTTTACGGTGGGTAACGAGGAGGCCTGGAAGCCTGCTCTTATCTATGGGCAGCAAAGAAAAATGATTACCGGGATTGCGCCGTCGGGTGCAGTTACTGATTTTAGATTGGTTCTGCAAAGTCCGGATCGTGGTGTGAATTGATGGAGATAGGCTTTCTCCTTTGGGAAAGTCATTGAGTGGTTGGAATAGGCATGAATTAACTCTGGCAGCGCCAAGTAAAGACAGAATGGCCAGCCAGTTTCGGAAGATATGAAATGCGCGTTCCTTAGGGATAATAATTTTTAATAATTAAATGGGGAAAGAGTATGAAAACTTTGCGAGTACACAGATCTATCATTTTGTTAACCGTTTTGGCGGCATTGTTATTGGGTGGTTGTGCATCAACATCGAGTGTGCAATACGGGGATCCAGGCGCTGTAGAAACATTAACCAACGAATTTGGTTCAACAGATTTACAAATGATCGCTGAAAAAATGGCAGGATCCTTACTCAATACCCCCATGATGGCATCAGGCGGTCGGCCCCTGGTCACGCTTGCTCCGGTAAAAAACAAGACCAGTGAATATATTGATACAAAATCAGTCACCGAAAAGATTCGTGTCACTCTTTTAAAAAGCGGCAGGGTTCGATTTGCGGTCGATACTGACGGTATGCAGAATCAGGTGGATGAAACAGTCAGGCAAACTCAAACGGGTATGTACCGACGAGGCAAATCCATCAGGGCCGGTCGAATGCATGGTGCTCAATACCGTATTGAAGGTACGTTTAGTTCAATTACAAAACAAGCCGGTCGAGTTAAGGATGTTTACTACAGTTTTCGTTTAGAACTTATTGATAATGAAACGGGTATTTACGAGTGGGCGGAAGAGAAAGAAATCCGCAAAACTTCTGAAAGGCCTGTATTCTAAGGAGTGTAACAATGAAATATTTACGTGGGTTAATGTTGTTGTGTTTATTTTTCAGTGTGTCTGTTCAGGCAAAGAAACCGCCTAAAATTGCGGTTACAGACCTGGCTTATAAGGAAACAATCAGAGAGTATATCCGTACCACAAATGTGAGGCACCGGACTTCTGAAGGGGCCTACTATAATGCTGGGGTGCATGCCAACCCTTACTATTATTCCGCGGGAGAAAGTGGCGGGGCATACAGGGACACCCAAACTGATATTTCTGAGGTGGAGGAGAGTTATAGCTATATTGAATTTGGTGAATTGCGTAAATTTGTCGGTGATATTAAAGGCGGAATTATAAAAAAAGGTAATTTCCGTCTTTCTCAGGCTAAACCTTTTCCGATGAGTGGAGGTGAAAAAGTATACGATATCATTTCCCGGATTAAGAAGGGCCATTTTCCGGGCGCGGATTATGTCCTGTTCGGCACTGTCAGCGAATTGGATTTTCGCAGCGAAACCCAGCCCATTATTAATACAAATTCGACCGGCTATGTTTTTAACTTAATGTTGGTTGCTGAATTTAGTCTCATTAATACGCGAACTTATGAAGTGACAGCCGCGTTTAGTGCCGTCGGTGATGGACAGGATATGCGTTTTATCACTCCAGGTAATAATGTTGTGCCAAGTCGGGGTAAAGTTGTTGCGGAAGTCTCCAAGACTTTAGGTGAAGATGTTTCTGATCAACTCTATCAGCAAGTCTATGGGGTTTATCATCAGAACAACAATTATGCTGACCATAGCTATTCAAGCTCAACTTCAGAATCCAGAGGTCAAGAGGGACAAGTGATTCATTACAGGAAATAAACTCCATTCGTAACTCTTGCCCCTAATCGAAACAGCCCTCTATGGGGGAATCTGTGGAGGAAGTGTATGCGGCAGGGAAGCCGCATCCAAGCCTACAAGGATGTATTTACGGCGTCTTCCGGAACAGATCACCCATAGAGGGGCGAGAGCAGTTACCTCCATTCATTTGTTTCTTCAAATCCTGCTTTAGGAGGCTCTCTATTCTCGGAGAGTCTCCTAAAATTCACCACCGGCATAACGACTAACCATTTTACTCAAGGATATAGGTGCGACCTTTGAGGCGTGTCCGCTACAGCCAAATGCTTCATAGCGTTCCTCGCAAATATTGCGCATCGCTTCGGTGGATGCTTTTAGAAATTTTCTCGGATCGAATACCGATTTATTTTCGGCCATGTATTGTCGAATCGCTCCGGTTGATGCCATTCTCAGGTCGGTATCAATGTTGACTTTACGTACACCGTGCTTAATTCCTTCCTGAATTTCTTCCACCGGGACGCCATAGGTCTCACCCATTTCGCCACCGTGGTTGTTGATGGTAGCTAACCATTCCTGAGGTACCGAGGATGAACCGTGCATGACCAGGTGTGTATTTGGGATTCGTGCGTGGATTTGTTTTATTCGGTCGATTGCTAAAATGTCACCGGTCGGTGGTCGGGAGAACTTATACGCGCCGTGACTGGTTCCTATAGCTATTGCTAATGTGTCAACATTCGTCCGTTCGACGAATTCAGCCGCTTCATCCGGGTCGGTGAGTAATTGCTCCTTGCTAAGTTTGCCTTCGGCACCATGGCCGTCTTCTTCTCCCATTTCACCGGTTTCCAATGATCCCAGACAGCCCAGTTCTCCCTCTACTGAAACACCGACAGCATGGGCGAGCTTAACGACTTCTGCGGTTGTTTCTACGTTATATTCAAAACTGGCGGGGGTTTTCATGTCTGGCATTAAAGAGCCATCCATCATCACAGAACTAAAGCCAGATTGGATAGATCGAAAACATACCGCAGGTTCGGCTCCATGATCCTGGTGCATGACGATAGGAATGTGAGGGTATTGTTCTATCGCAGCAAGAATCAGGTGGCGCAAAAAAGCTTCCCCTGCATAAGATCTGGCACCTGCCGAGCCCTGCATGATAACAGGGCTGTTGGTGGTATCTGCAGCCTGCATTATTGCGTGAACCTGCTCCATATTATTTACATTGAATGCAGGCAGACCGAAGTCATGTTCCGCTGCGTAATCTAATAATTGGCGCATAGAAATCAAGGCCATGAATTGCTTCTCCTAAAGTAAATTATTTATCGATAGATGATAAGGCTTAATCTAGTGAATGGGAATAGTGAATCCATCGATTTAGTCCGTATGCCGAAATTCTAATCGTCGAACTGTTTTTGCAGGGTCATTTGTTTTTTAATAATCATAAGCTTTTCTATGATAGGCATGAAGATAATTTCCATCGCCAGTCCCAGTTTTGCCCCTGGGATTACTATGTTGTTACGTCTGGACATAAAAGAATTGTGGATCATTGCCAGCAGGTAGGGAAAATCGACGCTGAATTTTCTGGGATCATTTACGCGGATTACAACCATACTTTCATCGGGTGACGGAACATCACGTGCAATGAATGGGTTGGATGTATCGACAGTCGGTACTCGTTGAAAATTAATATCAGTTCGAGAAAATTGCGGAGTGATCATATGAATATAATCGTGCATTCGTCGCAGAATCGTATCGGTAACAGTATCACGTTTGTATCCGCGTTCTTCGGTATCGCGATGAATTTTTTGAATCCACTCGAGATTAATTACGGGTACGGTCCCGATGATCAGGTCCGCGTACTTTCCAATGTCCACAGAGTCAGTTTTTGCAGCACCGTGTAAGCCCTCATAGAACATTAGATCCGTGTTTGGCGGATAGGCCGTCCAGGGTGTGAATGTTCCGCACGGGTAACCCGATTTTCTTGATTCATCCTGATCATGGATATAGTGACGAAATGATCCAGTGCCTAGTTGTGCGTATTCCTTGAATAAATTTTGTAATTCCTGCAGTAAATTTGCTTTGGCCGAGAAATGGCTGAATTTTTCTCCTGCTCTTTCGTGTATGGCAATTTGCTCGCGCATGTCGAGGCGGCTATAGCGGTGAAAACTGTCGCCTTCAACGATTGCTGGCAAGATTTCAAGGCGCGTGAAAATATGTTCGAATGCGTGGCGTACAGAAGTTGTGCCGGCACCTGATGAACCCGTTACAACAATGATTGGATGTTCCTTTGACATGGGCAAACCTCAGGTGAATGTGAGACACGGTAAGGTACTACAAAATATTCTCCGCGTGAATACGCTGTAGCCATTCCAGTTTAACACTGTCTGTATTCAGCAATGTTTTATACCCGGAATACGTGCAGGGTGTTTAGATGTGGCTGGATCTTCATACACCGTATTTCGCAGATCATTTTCTGGATCCTGGGTTTTATCGTTATCTTGACGATTACTTTACAGCTTACTTAGGTAACGCACATTAAATAACCTACCCAGATTGCGCAGGATTTTTATTCGTCTTCAAGGCGCAACGAAGGGAGCATAGCAAGCTATATGACCGAAGTTGCAACGCTGAAGACGGATAAAAAGACAAGCAAGATTGGTGAGTTATTTATTGCGAGTTGCCTTAGTTCTCCATCATGTCTTCGGCGGTCTGCACGATATGTTCTACCGTCAAGCCAAATTCTTTGAACAGTTGTTCGGCGGGGGCCGATTTGCCGAATTTGTCCACTCCTATCGGTTTACCGTGAGCGCCAATGTATTTGTACCAGTAGTCAGAGATTCCGGCTTCAATCGAAATTCGTGCGCTGACTGAACTCGGTAGAATGGAATCTTTGTAAGCATTATTCTGACTGTCGAATAGTGACGTACAGGGCATCGATACCACGCGTATTTTTTTGTCTTTGTTGGTAAGTACGGTTGCGGCTTCTACGGCTAAAGAGACCTCCGATCCTGTCGCAATAAGAATGATGTCGGGTTCGCCAGCACAATCTTTTAAGATATAGGCACCCCGGGTAATGTCTTGTACTTGCTTCGCAGATCGTTTCTGGTGCTGCAGACTTTGACGAGACAGGATAAGGCTGGTTGGCCCATTACGGTGTTCAATTGATGTTTTCCAGGCGACTGCTGTTTCTACTGCATCACAAGGACGCCAAACACTCATGTTGGGGATGAGGCGTAATGATGCAATGTGTTCTACTGGTTGATGGGTTGGACCATCTTCTCCAAGTCCTATGGAATCATGTGTAAATACGTGAATGGTGCGGGCTTTCATCAATGCCGCCATTCTAAGCGCATTGCGGGAATAATCAGAAAATGTTAAAAAAGTCCCACCAAAGGGAATAAATCCTCCGTACAGGGCGATACCGTTCATTATTGCGGCCATACCGAATTCACGAACACCGTAGAAGATATAATTACCGGTGTAGTCCTCTATATTCAAATCTTTTGCGGTTGACCACAGAGTTAAGTTTGATGCAGCCAGATCTGCAGAACCGCCTAACATTTCGGGCAGGCATTGTGCAAATGCATCAATGCACAACTGAGAGGCTTTGCGGCTGGCAATTGTTTCTGCCTTTTTGTCTGTTTCTTCAACAAATTCCTTGGCCTGATTTTGCCAATGTGTGGGAAATTCCCCTGCCATTCTTCGTTGAAATTCTACAGCGAGCTGCGGATATTTGCGTTTGTATGAATCGAAGCGATTGTTCCAGGCAAGTTCTGCTTGTTTGCCTTTTTCATTGGCGTTCCAGCTGTTATAAATCGCATCAGGGATTTCAAAAGGCGCATGTTTCCAACCTAGAGTTTCTCTGGTTAATGCGATTTCATCTGTTCCAAGTGCCGCGCCATGGCAACTTTCTGTGCCTTGCTTATTTGGAGATCCCCAGCCGATAATTGTTTTGCAGCAGATTAGCGAAGGTTTGCTGGTTTCGTTGCGTGCCATTTCGATCGCAGTTTTAACTGCAGTGTCGTCGTGACCGTCGACATTCTCGATGACCTGCCAACCGTAAGCCTGGAAACGTTGAGCCGTATTGTCTGTGAACCAGGCGTTAACCTTTCCATCGATGGAAATTCCATTATCGTCATAAAATGCGATCAATTTGCCCAGTCCAAGTGTACCGGCCAGTGAACAGACTTCGTGAGAAATGCCCTCCATCATGCAACCGTCGCCAAGAAAGGTGTAGGTATAGTGATCGATAAGGTTGAAATCAGGGCGATTGACTTGTGCGCCCAGGGTTCTTTCGGCAATGGCCATGCCAACGGCATTGGCTATTCCCTGTCCCAGAGGCCCGGTCGTGGTTTCTACGCCCGGTGTATCGCCGAGTTCAGGATGCCCTGGTGTTTTCGATCCAAGCTGCCTGAAGTTTTTTAATTCATCGATCGATAGATCGTACCCTGTTAAATGAAGCAGCGAATAAATCAACATCGAACCATGCCCATTTGACAGTACAAAACGATCTCGATTTAACCAGTTCGGGTTCGAGGGGCTGTGGGACAAATAGTCATTCCACAGTACTTCTGCAATATCCGCCATGCCCATGGGCGCACCTGGATGACCGCAGGTGGCTTGTTGGACAGCGTCCATGCTCAAAGCGCGGATAGCGTTCGCAAGTTCTTTGCGCGATGGCATAAAAGTCTCCTAAGTATTCTATATTAAGCTACAAAATTACCGACAACCCAAAAATTAAAATCGGCTTCAAAATCATCACATTACCAAACGCTGATGCATACTGCCGAATAGCAATATTAACACTACGAATATGGAGCTATTCGAATGTTGTACGCTTTTCAGTTGGGGGGTGTTTTGTCACCCACTCAGTAGGAAATTAGTTTTGGCGCCAGATCTAAGCCGAAGAGAATAGACGGGAATGCTAATTTATACAAAAGCCGGCTAGCATAACAGAACTTAACGGAGAAATGCACTTCATTGGCGAAAATTCATTTTTCGGTAGCAGCTTGTTTGCTTTCAAATAGCTTCCTGAAGAGTGTGTCAGTAAATTTTACACTATGTTGTGGTGTTGATAGTTATAGACTTGTTTTTAGATGGTTTTCTGTTGGATAGGACTTGAAAAAATAGGCGAAATTACTATTTATTCAGATGAAGTTTCAATGAAACATAAGACGAGGTCTATATTGGGTAAGTGTTCAGTGATATTCAGTGTTTGCGATTGTTATTGCAAAAAAGTCTGTTGTTATGATTTTGAATTTAAATTCAAGCAGTCGAACAAAAAATGTAGTGTCAGTAAATTTTACAGTTGAGCTGATATGATTTGAAACGAACAGCTTATATTTTATAAGATACTGAAAGTAAAAAACTTAGTTAAAAAGGCATATTAATTGCTGGATATGTTTTTACAATTAAGTCTAAATGGAAGAGTTGGGCTCAGGCTGGCGCCAATGAAGATTGAACAATTATAAATTGGTTTTGATGATTTGTTCAGCTCGGGAGCGCCTATAAGTAAAAATGGCAGTCATGTAACGGGGAAGTAATATGATTTTTCATGCAGCGTTTTATGGGGGGCATGGGTTCCATGTAAGGAATTATGATAATAATAAGAGGGTTGGGTCGAGTAAAGGGTGCGGATCGCTACAGGTCGTCCATTTTGAACGCGAGCTTATATTTAATTCGGATAATTGAGTCGAAAAGGTTTTTTTGCAATCCCTATAGGGTGGAAATTGGACTGGGAGGAGATGTATGTCAATCCCGACCTTAACGATCGTACCGAAGGTTGTATCGACAGTTGAGCATCCCGGTCAGGTCGTTCTGTATTATTTTCATGATCCAATGTGCAGTTGGTGTTGGGCATTTCGGCCAGCCTGGGGGAAACTGATAAATGGATTGCCTGAAGGGGTTGTCGTGCAAGGTGTTTTGGGTGGATTGGCACCTGATACAGACGAACCTATGCCTGTTGCACTAAGAGCTAAGATTCAGGATATTTGGAAAAAAATTCAGTACAAAGTTCCCGGAACTGAATTTAATTTCAATTTCTGGCGGGATTGCACTCCACGCAGATCGACGTTTATAGCATGCCGGGCGGTGATCGCTGCCAAGTGCCAACATCCAATGTATGAGGAGTGGATTATATTAGCGATTCAGGCAGCGTATTACCTGGATGCCAGGAATCCATCGGAAATATCAACGCTGGTCGAAATTGCCACATCTATTGGTTTGGAACCTGTGCGCTTTGCGAAAGATTTAAATTCATCGCAAACGAACGCAGAATTACAATACCAAATGGAGTTTGGTCATTCTATTGGTATTCATCAATTTCCCAGTCTGGTGTTAAAACACCATGATCAATACACGCGAATAAAAATAAATTATCGTGATCCGAGTGTTACCGTCCGTACTATCTCCAAATGTCTCAAGAGTTCGCTAGGTAGAAAAAAAAAGGTATAAATTGATCAATTAGGCTCAGCCAAAGGAGAGTGCAAGCTCTAATTATTAGCGACGCGGGTAGGTCTTAGTATGGTTTGCAGTTGCATTCTTAGATGGCATGTTGAATAGTCCTTTATTTTTTAACCTTAGGTAACGCGCATTAAATAACCTACCCAGATTGCGCAGGATTTTTATTCGTCTTCAAGGCGCAACGAAGGGAGCATAGCAAGCTATATGACCGAAGTTGCAACGCTGAAGACGGATAAAAAGACAAGCAAGATTGGTGGGTTATTTATTGCGAGTTGCCTTAGCAAGGGTTTTATCGATTTTCTCGACCAGGCTCTCCACGCCTTTTATGGTTAATTTTTTTTGCGGGCCTTTTACCTCAGATATAAAATTACCGACTAATTGCTGGGAATGGGTATCAACCATATGTATCATAAAATATACAAATAAGAAGCTGGCTTTATGTACGCGACCGACGAGTATGTAGTCCGCATGAAAGCGTTTTCCCAGGTCTGCCGCTACGTCAAAGTGGTCATATAGGTATCCGGTAGCAGCGTCAGCTTCAGTCTGAGAATCTTTGCTGATTTCTATAAGTTCATATCCGCCCTTGGCCGCAAGTGTTTTTTCCAGCATTGCTTTTATGGAGCCAGTTCGCTCCAGTTCTTCCTCAGTGCGAGGGTTGAGCGTCAGATCCTTTAGTTCAAAATCCAAAACTGCGATGCGTAGGTCCGCGAATACTGGCTGAGACGTAAAAAATATAAAGCTAATAAATGCGCATACTAAGATTTGACGAAAAAATCGCATGGTCGATTTTGGCCTGTCGCCGTTGCCAACAACGTTAAGTGTTCAGTTAGAAGGTGCTGCTGTGTTTGCCACCGGTTCTTTACGGATCGATTGCAAAATTTTACGCCCGATTTGCTTAATGGCGTCAATCGAAGCGCTGGTGCCAGTACTCGTAAAATTCGCAAATTTTTCTGTAATAGGTTTAACCACCTGGTGTTTTAGACGTATCAGTGTATTTTCCTGTGAGTCCTTCATCATTTGTAAGAGTTTTGACAGTGTTTGTTCGAGGGGGGCTACTACTGTTCGCATGACGGTATCGGCTAAATTCCCCGGCATTTTGCTGGTTCGGGTTTTGATTTCTTCTATCAGGCGAGACAGTGGAGACAGGATCAATTGATTAATTTTTGCTTCGGTCAAGCCTGGTACACTACTGACCTTTTGATTCAGATCAGCCGTGAAATTGTTGATGGGGTTAAGGACTGATTTTTGGATTTGGTTCGAAGCATTCGTGGGGATATTAGTCAGATTGGTTTTTATACCGTTGAATTGTTTGTTCAATGGAATAAGTAAATGTTGATCCAGTTGGTCTTTTGTGAGTACCGGTATTGACTGAACAATATTCTTTATACCGTCAATCTGGTTATATATGGGTTCCACGACCTGTTCGTCAAATCGCTGTTTCGCAAGTTTAGGTAGCTGTTGTCCCTTTATGACGATTTGTTCAGCCAGGCTTTCTTTTTCGTGGGCGAGTTGATCTTGAAGGTTAGTGATTAAATCACTTTGCACTGCTATATGGTCGTGCAGACTGGTCAGCTCTTTTTGCAGGTTGCTGGTCAGATGGTTGACCACCGTCTCGTGTTTTGATATTGGATCATCGTTGACGAAATCCTCTACCTCATTTGATTCATTGTACTGAAATTCTGATTCAATCGTTTCTGTGAGCGCTGCAATTTTTCGTAATTGTCGGACAACTTGTTGTTCCAGCTTTGGTGTGTCTTTTACCTGATCTTGGAGTTTTGTGTTTTCTTCCTGAACGTTATTCAGCAGTTTAGATTGTTGCTGATGTTTTTGTTCCACAATGACAAGTTTTTCGGCATTATTTTTCATCAGGTACTGAAGCCGGGAATAGCGAATATTGGCTTCTTCCTGGAGATCGGAACACTTTTTTCGACAGTTAAACCGTAGAAACATCCACACAGCAATAAGAACAAGAACAGCTACGATTCCACTTGCAATAAGGATAGCTGAAGGATCGTTGATGATCGTT
>Ga0209992_10004474_pt1 | contig 10968 bp, 9 predicted proteins | sample 2SBtaG_2_FD_182564 | JGI IMG/M metagenome (GOLD analysis project Ga0209992, IMG submission 182564) | Deep subsurface microbial communities from Kolumbo volcano to uncover new lineages of life (NeLLi) - 2SBTROV12_ACTIVE470 metaG (SPAdes)... | ecosystem: Environmental > Aquatic > Marine > Volcanic... | reverse complement strand
ATGACCCGGCATATCCACATGCGCATAATGCCGATTCTCAGTCTCATACTCCACATGCGCAATCGAGATCGTGATCCCACGCTCCCGCTCCTCCGGCGCCTTATCAATATCCTCAAACGCCGTCGCCTCACCACCCGACGCCTCAGCCAACACCTTCGTAATCGCAGCCGTCAATGTCGTCTTACCATGATCAATATGACCCATCGTGCCAACATTCACATGCGGCTTCGTCCGCTCAAACTTCTCCTTGGCCATGGCCAATATCTCCTGTGACAGCCCGGCACGTGCGGGACGCGGAAGCGGCACCACCCCATGTGGTGCCGTTGACCTCGGAACCCTTCCGAGGGAGTAGCGGGACCGGGGTTCGAACCCGGGACCTCACGATTATGAGCCGTGCGCTCTGACCAACTGAGCTATCCCGCCGCGCACGCGAACGCGCGCAGAGCCCCGTGCCGGAATCGAACCGGCGACACCAGCCTTACCATGGCTGTGCTCTACCGACTGAGCTAACGGGGCCAACCCGTGCACAGGCGCGCCTGTGCCGATCGGCCAGCATAGCGAACGACTTCGCCGACCCGACAAACCAATTCCGCAGCGACGGCACAGCTGAGGCCTCGAGGTCCCGTGCTCGGGCGTTGACGTGCCCGAGCGGTACCGTGGCCCGGATGCAGGTGCGCCTGGCCGAGCAGCGCGATTCCGGCGCGATCGCGGAGATCTACAACACCGAGGTCACCACAGGGGTGGCGACGTTCGACCTCGTGCCGCGCACCCTCGAGGACCAGCGCGAGTGGCTGCGAGCCCGAAGTGGCGCGCATCCCTGCGTGGTCGCCGAGGACGAGGACGGCACGATCGTGGGGTGGGCCTGCCTCAGCCAGTACCGGAACCGCCCCGCGTACGCCACCAGCGTCGAGAACAGCGTCTACGTCCACAGCGACCATCAAGGCCGTGGGATCGGCGACCTCTTGTTGGGAGAGCTGGTTCGCCTCGCCGACGAGCACGGCTTCCACGCGATCTTCGCCCGGGTCGCAGGGGACAACCCCGCCTCAGTGGCATTACACGCGAAACACGGCTTCGACATGATCGGCGTTGAGCGAGAGGTGGGGCGCAAGTTCGGCCGCTGGCTCGACGTCACCATGATGCAGCGGCTCACGCCTCACCGGGGAGGATGACGACCCGACTGGGATCGAAGTCGAACCGCAGCGTCTCACCCGGCTGGGGCGCTCGTTCGGCATCGAACGCCAGGTCGAGCTCCACGTCTAGGACAAGGACTCGACACCGGATCACGTCGCCTGCGAACCGCCGCGAGACCATGTCCGCCGCGAGAGCCCCGGAGGGGTCGAGCCGCAATGCGTCGCTGCGGATCACGCAGACGACAGCGCCGTCGTCCCGATCGGTCGGCACCTCGCCGAAGGGAAGGGCGACCTTTCCTCCTTGGGCTCGCGCGGGGAGCACGTTGGAGGCGCCCAGGAAACGGGCGACGAACTCATCCAGCGGTTTCTGCCACAAGTCGACGGGCTGTCCCACCTGGACGAAGCATCCGTCCCGCATCACCGCGAGGCGGTCGGCGATCGTCAGGGCCTCGTCCTGATCGTGCGTCACGTAGAGAACGGTCGTCCCCAGCTCGCTGAACAACCGTCGCAACTCCCCCACCAGTTGGTCGCGCAGCCCTCGATCGAGGGCGCCCAGCGGCTCGTCGAGGAGGAGCAGGCGTGGATCCGGAGCCAGGGCTCGGGCGAGCGCGACCCGCTGCTGTTCGCCTCCCGAGAGCTCATCGGTCGAGCGATGTGAGAGTCCCTCGAGCCCGACGAGTTCGAGCATCTCCTGCACACGCTCTGTGATCGCGTCCTTCGACCAGCCGGCCATGCGCAGCCCGAAGCCGACGTTCGCCGCCACGTTCGCGTGAGGGAACAAGGCATGGTCCTGGAACATCAGCCCAAAGTTGCGGCGGTGGACCGGCACGTCGACGATCGACTCGCCATCCCACGCGACGTCGCCGGCGTGTGGCGTCACCAGTCCGGTGATGGCGCGGAGCAGGGTCGACTTCCCGCAACCGCTGGGTCCGAGAACGCAGAGCACCTCGCCGCGGCCGACGTCCAACGAAACGCCGTCGACCGCGACGACATCGGCGCCGAAGCCGACGCGAACGTCGCGCACGGACAGGCCAAGGCTCACCATTCGCCGAACTCCCCGAGCCGGAAACGATCGATGGCCAGGACGACCACGGCAGTGAGCACCATCAAGATCACGCTCATGGCCATCGCCTGGCCGAGGTTCGAAGCTCCGGGCTGGCCGAGGAACCTGAAGATCGCCGTCGGAATCGTCGGATACTGGGGGCGAGCGATGAACGACGTGGCGCCGAACTCCCCCAGAGAGACGGCGAAGGCGAACCCGCCGGCCACGATCAGCGAACGGCTGACGATCGGAAGATCCACTTCCCGGAACACTCTCGCCGGCGAGGCGCCCAGGACCTGAGCAGCCGAACGCAGCCGCTCATCGACGCTGCGGAGCGCGGGCACGACAATGCGGATCACGAAGGGCACGCCGACGAGGGCGTGCGCGATCGGTACCAACCACGCTGATGTACGCAGATCGAGCGGCGGCGAATCCAGCGCGATCAGAAAGCCGAAGCCGACCGTTGCGGCCGATGTGCCCAGCGGGAGCATCAAGCTCGTGTCGAGTGCCCGAGCGAGTCGACCATGCCCTCGCGCGATCGCAACGGCAGCCAAGCCCCCGACCGTCAGTGCGATGGCCGTGGCGCCGAATCCGAACCTCAGGGAGTTGAAGACCGCATCGATCGGCTCGACGAACGATGTCGTCCCACGGCGGCTCTCGTCCAAGGCGTCGTAGTGGGCCAGGCCCCAACCGTCCCCCACCCGAAGCGATCGCCAGACGAGCACCAGTAGCGGCGCCACGACCAGGATGAGCGTGACCCCCACGACCGATCCGACGAGGAGTCGGTCACGTGCGTTCGCCAGCTGCCGTCGTCGCTGACCGGCCGACCGCACGCGTTGGGATCCCTCGTATCGCTGTTGAAGCCGTCGTTGGACCACCAGGAGGAGGACCACCGACAGCATCTGCACCATGGCGAGCACAGCCGCAACGTCGAGGTTGAGGTACCGAACCGTCTGGAAATACGTCTCGGATTCGAGCGTCGACAGCCCCGGACCGCCGAGTATCAGAACAACGCCGAACGAGGTGAACGTGAACAGGAACACGATCGCCGACGCAGCGGCCAGGGACGGCACGAGTCGGGGCAGCGTCACCGACCAGAACGCTCGAAGACGGTTGGCTCCGAGGACCCGAGCCGCTTCTTCGGGCCCAGGATGAAGCTGGCCCCACGCACCCCCGACGGTTCGAATCACCACCGACACGTTGAAGAACACATGCGCGGCGAGCACGGCCCAGATCGTTTGGCGGAGATCCCATCCGAGCGGCCCCGCCGGACCGAACAGAACCAGAAAGGCAGTGCCCACGACGACCGTGGGAAGCACAAACGGCACGGTGACGAGGGCCCGAAACAGCCGGCGACCCCTGAACTCGAAGTGGCTCACCACATATGCGCCCGGAAGCCCCAGGGCGATGGTCAGCCCCGTCGACACCACCGCCTGCCACAGGGTGAACCAGCCGATTTCGCGCATGAACGGATCGGCGACAACGTCTCCGAACACGGACAGGTCGAGTTGACCATCGACATTGAGGCCGCGCCACAGGATCGACGCGACCGGCCAGGCAAAGAAGAGCGCGAAGAAGCCGAGCGGGACAGCCGCGACCGCGAGCGTCGCCCCGCGGGACATCCGCGAGGGCGCCGCCGCGTTCGTCAACGCAGCACGATCTCGGTCCACTCCTCGATCCAGCGCTCGCGGTTGGCCTCGATATCAGCAGGGTCGAGAGCCTTGGAGTTGGTGGGCACCACGGTGTGGTCGATGAACTCCTGCGGGATGGCCGCGTTCTCGTTGGCGGGGAACACGAACATGTTCAGCGGGATGTCTTCCTGTAGCGGCACCGATAGCAGAAAGTCGACGAGCTGGCGAGCCGCCGACTCGTGCTCGGTGCCATCGAGGACACCGACAAACTCCACCTGGCGGAAGCAGCTGGCCTCGACGACGGCGGTGGGTGCCTCGTCGATGGGCGGGTCCGCGAAGATCACCTCGGCGGGAGGACTCGAGGCGTAGCTGACGACGAGCGGTCGATCTCCGCCACCGCCCACGGTGAAGTCGCCGTAGTAGGCCTCGCTCCAACCGGCCTGCACCGCGACGTCGTTGGCGCGCAGGTCCGACCAGTAGTCCCGCCAGGTGTAGTCACCTTCTTCGCCGAACTCTTCGATCGTGGCCAGTAGGAAGGCAAGGCCAGGCGAGGAGGTGGCGGGATTCTGAACGACGAGCTGTCCCTCATACGCCGCATCCGTCAGATCCGCGAGGTCCGACGGCGGCGTGGCGTCGCCGTACGCCGCGACGTCGTAGTTGAGACAGACATCACCGAAGTCCACCGGGAGGAGCTGGTACGTCGGGTCGAGCTCGAGCTCGTCGGGAATCTCGGCAAGGAGAGGCGACTCGTAGGCGCTGAAGATCTCGGCGTTCACTGCGCGGGACAGGAAGGTGTTGTCGACGCCGAAGAAGACGTCACCGAGAGGGTTGCCCTTCGAGAGGATCGACTGGTTGAGGGCCTCGCCCGCATCTCCGGCCGGCAGCAGTTCGACGGTGATCCCGGTGTCCTCGGTGAACTGGAGGAGCAGGTCCTCTGTCACGAAGAACGAGTCGTGGCTCACAAGGGTGACCGTCACGGGGTCGGATTCCTCAGCCGGTGTGGCGTCGTCACCATCGGATCCGCACGCGGCGGCGAGGGTTGCTGTCGCGACCAACGCGACGACAGTGCGAAACGCACGATTCATGAGAACTCCCTTCGCTGGCATTACCCAGGCAGGTTCGAGGGGTCGGTGACAGGCGGTCACCCTCTCAGCCCGGCGCTTCCGAGCTCCCCTGTGATGTGTTGTGCCGACGACGCTACCCCGACGGCGAGCCGGGCACCATCACCTCAGGTCGCGACGCTCCGGCACTTCAGCTCGCGAGGCTCAGGCGACGGCGCCGCGGATGCCCGAGAACATGGCCACTTTCCAGCCATCACCACGGTTCTGCAGGATGTAGAAGGACTGAATCGACTCGATGATCGAATCGTCCTCCCGATGTCGCGTTCCCTCGATGGTGACATGGGCGCGCGTCGGCTCGACGTGGGTGATGGTGGTCGTCGTGTTCGGGTGGTGGAAGTCAGTGTGTGTCCGGAGCTTCACGGGGTCGAACGGGTAGCGATCACGAACCTGGACGTCGTCCTCGGTGACGTAGATCACCGGTATGTGGCACAGGGCCTGGAGGTCGTCGCGGGTACCGCCGGCGAACGCCCTGTTGTAGGCGGCCATCGCATCCAGGACCTCGGCTTCGAGGCGGGTGCGCGTTACGTCGTCGATGGGCACGGGAAGACTCCAGCTGTCAGATGGCGATGTCGTACAGCGTGTAGTCGCGCAGCACGCTCTCGATGGTCTCGGGACCGTACCGGTACTCGTCCTCGATGTCGGCGAAGGGCGCGTAGCGGTAGCGGCGCTCGTTCGGACGAGCTTGATGGCGGGCGTCGAGCGCCACCTGAACCACGGCGGACCGACGACGGATGTGCTCCTCGTCGTACACCTTGACGCGGCCACCCTTGTTCTCGTCGAGCGTGATGTTGAGACCGCCCGCCACGCCCAACACCGACGAGTGGGGGTAGAACCCGAAGGTGATGGACACGCGGGGATCCGGCGAGGTGTTTGCGAACGAGCCGTGCAGCATCTGGCGGCTCACGATCGTGACGTCACCGGCCTCGGTGAGGAGGGGGACGGCGTCGGGCAGCCGGTCGCTTCCGCCGTTCTCGGCGACGCGCGAGACGATGTCGATCCGACCCTCGGCATGGCTGCCGGGAACCACCCACAAGGCGTTCGCAGGCGTCGTCGGATAGAGCTGCACCTGGAAGTTGAAGCCGTGGATGCCGGGATTCCAGTTGGGACTGTCCCAATGCGTCGCACCGTCCTGGTGCCACGACACCGAGCCACCGACGCCGGGCTTCTTCACGAAGATGGCGTCGTTGTATGGCACGAAGTCGGGTCCGTTGATGGCCTCGGCGATGCTCAAGATGTCGGGGTGGCCGTAGAGACGCAGAGCAGCGGGCATCGAGGTGCACATCTGCAGGATCAGGTGGACGACGTGCTCTGGCGTGTCGCCTTCGGGTGCCGGTTCGGCCATCTTCGTCGGGTGCCGGCCGCTGAGCAGGTTGGTGCCGCCCCACGGGTCCGAGAGCGGCTTGATGAAGATGAAGGGCTGAATGGGGTAGTCGACACCGAGTGCAGGGCGGCCGTGAGCATCGGTGTCGGAGTCCGGTGATGTGGGAGCGCGTTCGAGTGTGTCCTCGATGGCGGCGCGGAGCTCTGTCACCTCGTCGTCGTCGACAACGCCTTCGAAGATGTAGAAGCCGAGCTTCCCGTACGCATCGATGATGTCGGAGTGCAGCTTGCCGCCGTCGTCGAAGCGGACGGGCCCACGGTTCCCCAGCCCGCGTACGTGTTCGGCTCGATCCTCGACGTAGTTCGCCATGTCTGCGGCGTGATCGGCTGCGGTGAGTGTCATCGGGTGCCCCTCTCTTCCCGAGATGAGCAAAAGGTTAGCGATACGAGCAAGGTGAGCGCTGAGCCAACGGGCTGACAACCACACGGTGAGATGGACGCGGCAGTGAACACCGGCCGAGGAGGGAGCAACCAAGCGAGGAGCACGCGGCTCGGCCTCCGTGGCCGGAACGGCCCAAGCGGAGCGGAAAACACAGCCTCCGTGGCCAGAACGGCCCAAGCGGAGCGGGAGCGATCTGGCGAGCAGGGCCGCAGGCGCCCCGCGCCGAGGACGCAGCGCAGCCAGCGATTAGAAGTGCCAGGGGAATCCGCTGAAGTCCTGGTCGCGCTTTTCGAGGAAGGCGTCTCGCCCTTCGACGGCTTCGTCGGTTCCGTAGGCGAGGCGGGTGGCTTCACCGGCGAAGACCTGCTGGCCGATGAGGCCGTCGTCGACGAGGTTGAGGGCGAACTTGGCCATGCGTTGACCGGTGGGCGACTTGCGGTTGACCTCGGCCGCCCATTCGAGTGCGACGTTCTCGAGGTCGGCGTGGTCGATCACCCGGTTGACATCGCCCATGTGGAACCGTTCCTCGGCGGTGTAGTCCTGTCCGAGGAAGAAGATCTCGCGGGCGAACTTCTGTCCGATCTGCTTGGCGAGGTAGGCCGACCCGAATCCACCGTCGAAGCTGGCCACGTCGGTGTCGGTCTGCTTGAACCTTGCGTGTTCGCGCGACGCCAGGGTGAGGTCGGATGTCGCGTGCAGCGAGTGTCCGCCGCCGGCCGCCCAACCGGGAACGACGCAGATGACGACTTTGGGCATCATGCGGATCAGTCGCTGGCATTCGAGGATGTGGAGCCGGCCGACCTGGGCCGGATCGATCGTGTCGGAGGTTTCGCCCTCGGCGTACTTGTAGCCGTCCTTGCCGCGGATCCGCTGGTCGCCGCCCGAGCAGAACGCCCACACGCCATCTTTGGGGGACGGCCCGTTGCCAGTGAGAAGAACGCAGCCGACATCGGTGCTCATGCGGGCATGGTCGAGGGCCCGGTAGAGCTCGTCGACGGTGTGGGGGCGGAAGGCGTTGCGGATGTCGGGCCGGTCGAACGCGATCCTGACCGTGCCCTGGTCGACGGCACGGTGGTAGGTGATGTCCGTGAAGTCGAACCCTTCGATTTCTCGCCAACGCGACGGGTCGAACAGCTCGGAGACGTTGGGCAACGCGGACATGTGTGCTCCCCGGTTCGGTGGACCGAGGCAGCCTAGCGAGGGGTCACGCCGGCACGAGTCGGCGGATCTCACCGTTCAGCCCGACCGCGTAGAGGTCGCCGTTCAGGTCGGTTCCGAATTGGACGACCTGCGTGGCCGAGACGCCGAGCGCCGCGACTTCTCTGACGACGCCGCCAGACTGACGAAGCCCCCAGATCGTTCCGGTGCAGAAGTCGCCGAAGAGGTAGGCGCCCGCCAGGTCGGTGATGGGACCGTGGTAGACGACTCCGCCGGTGACCGAGCACCCGGCGCTGTGCGCGTACGTGTGAATCGGCGGCGCAGCCCCCGGAGCGGGCACGTCGGCGAAGAACGCGTTGCCCTCGAAGCGCTTCCAGCCGTGGTTGATTCCCTTGGTTCCGGCGGCCTCGCGGTCGATCTCCTCCCACGACCCTTGACCGACGTCACCGATCCAGAGGTCACCGGTCGCCGGGTCGATGCTGAATCGCCACGGGTTGCGAAGCCCGTAGGACCAGATTTCGGGACGCACGCCGCCCACCCCGACGAAGGGGTTGTCGGCGGGGATGGTGTAGGGCTGGCCGCCGCCGGGCGTGGGATTGATTCGGTAGATGGTGCCGAGGAGGTTGGCGCGGTTCTGGGCGTTGTTTCCGGGGTCGCCACCGCTGCCGCCGTCGCCGCTCGATGCCCACACAATGCCGTCCGAGGTCACGTGGACATCGCCGCCGTTGTGGTTTCCGAACGGCTGACTGATCTCGAGCAGGAATCGTCGGGCGGGCGGGCCCACGGCGAGGTCGTACTCCACGAGCTCGACGTTGCCGCCGAGGTCGGTGTGGTTGAGATAGATCTTCGTGCCGTCGGGCGAGAAGTCGAAGCCGAGGAGGCCCCGTTCCGAGCTCGTGGTGGTGAGCGAGGTCAGGTCGATGAGGGTCGAGCGGACCCCGTCAGCGATTCGGACCTGGATGATGCGGCCGGGTCGTTCGGCGACGTAGAGGTGTGCAGGGTCCCCTGGGCGGGCCCTGATCGCCATCGGTTGATCGAAGAAGCCGAAGGTCTCCCATCCGACATCGGCGTCGCCGATCGGCGGCGGGTCAGCGGCGGGCGGACCGGGGATCGGGGCACCGAAGCGCGCCGCCAGGCCCGATTGTTGGAGCTGGCCTACCCGTGTCACGAGCCAATGGCCGTCGCCTTGTGGTCTCGTGGCCCCCGTGGAGAAGGTGACCCCCCGTTCGGCGACCGATCCGATGAACGGCGCGTCCCCGAAGTCGAATTCGCCGCCATCTTGTGCAAGGAGGCGGTACCCGAGTCCCGATGGGCTGGCTGCCACGCCCATTACCGGCTGGTTGAGCACGACGGCTCCCATCGAGCCGAGGAACGGTGCACCGCCGAACGCGAAGACTCCCCCGTCGCTGGCCGCCATCCAGTAGCCGTTCCCCGAGGGCGTCACCGCGATCCCCACGATCGGCGCATTCAGAGCAATGCCGCCCGTCGACCCGAAGAACCCCGCATCACCAAAGGCGAACACTCCACCATCACGGCCCACCAACCAATAGCCGTTCCCCGAGGGAGTCACCGCGATCCCCACGACCGGCGCATTCAGCGACGCACCGCTGAGATCACCGTGGTGCGCGATGGACCCATAGGCCCACACGACGCCGTCGGACTCGGCGATCACGTAGCCTTCGCCGTCCGGCGCGCTCGCCATCGCCGAGACATCGATCGGGATCGCGGCCCGGGCGGGGTCGGTGGTGATCAGGACGGCCAGGGCCGCGAAGAGCGCGAACACGACAATGGCGGGCCATCGACGCCGGATCACCGAGGCACCACGCAGAATTCGTTGCCTTCAGGGTCCCGCATCAGCCTGTGGTGCTGGCCGCCATGGCCCGAGTCTGCACGATCGGACGTTCACCGCGACCGCGCGATCCGCCCCGAGACCCGCGAAAACAGGAAATGGGGTCAGACACGGGTCTGACCCCTAGTGGACGCGGACGGTGAGTTGCGACCACAATCGGCGTGTGACTCGTTGGCTCTTCCATCTGGCGTTCGAAGCCGACTGGGACGCAGCCCAGCACGATGGGGAGTACCGCATCTCGACACGCGGCCGCACGCTCGCGGACGAGGGTTTCATCCACATGTCGGGCGCAGCGCAGCTCCCGGGGGTCGCACGCCGCTTCTACTCCGACGTCACCGAACCCCTGGTTGTGTTGACGGTGGACATGCTCGAACTCGAACACGAGGTCCGGCTCGAAGTCCCGTCTGGAGCGTCGGAGGCCTTTCCACACCTCTACGGGCCGCTTCCGGTCCATGCGGTCGCTTCGGTGCGGCCATTCGACCCGGCTCGCCCCGAAGCACGGCTGCACCACGCGCACATCTTCGCGGCCGACATCGAGGCCACCATCGACTGGTGGACGCGGCACCTCGGAGCCGAGGTTGTCGCCGACGAGATTCTCCTCGGATCGCGCAACGTCATGATCGCCGTCGGCGACGGCCGCCTGAACGTGTATGACCAGCCCCCTCGTTCCGCGGCTACCGACAGCGGCCGCGGGTCCGTCCATCATCTCGGCATCCAGGTGCGCGAACTGGAGCAACTCGTCGCAACCATGACCTCAGCAGGAGTGGAGTTCCGCAAGGGAATCACTGATGGGGAGGGCTTCAAGTACCTCATGGTGGCGGCGCCCGACGACATCCTTCTCGAGCTGTTCGAATCCGTCGACGCATCGATGCCGGCATCTGCGCCAGGATGGTTCGCCTGGGACTAGTTGCCCCTCGGGCGCAGCGCAGGAAGCGAAAATCTGACGAGCAGGGCACGAGCCGCAACCAACCCACCCATACAGACAGCGCAGCCGGCGGCTCGGGCGCAGCGCAGGAAGCGAAAATCTGACGAGCAGGGCACGAGCCGCAACCAACCCACCCACACAGACAGCGCAGCCGGCGGCTCGGGCGCAGCGCAGGAAGCGAAAATCTGACGAGCAGGGCACGAGCCGCAACCAACCCACCCACACAGACAGCGCAGCCGGCGGCTCGGGCGCAGCGCAGGAAGCGAAAATCTGACGAGCAGGGCACGAGCCGCAACCAACCCACCCACACAGACAGCGCAGCCGGCGGCTCGGGCGCAGCGCAGGAAGCG